>Ga0315915_1006242_pt1 | contig 14614 bp, 7 predicted proteins | sample MpolbnodulesMG_FD_207738 | JGI IMG/M metagenome (GOLD analysis project Ga0315915, IMG submission 207738) | Medicago polymorpha root nodule microbial communities from Los Angeles, California, United States - branched nodules | ecosystem: Host-associated > Plants > Roots > Nodule | place: USA... | reverse complement strand
AAACAACCTCTTTTAACTCTTGTTAGGTGGATTTTTCTCTTTTCAAAAATGTCCTTAATTTTCAATTTAAATAATAGATGTAACAAATAGATAAGAATAAATTTAAATATTAAAAAAATGTAACAAACACGATATGAATATATGTTTTTTTTTTCTCTTTTATTATTTAAAAAGTATAACAAAGTAGATGAGTATATTTATACTTATTTTTTCATTATCTCAATTGTACTCTTAAACAATTTTTTCTATAATAAAGATCGTTGTTGATGTCATTAATTAAAAAACAATAAACATTTATATTTTTAGTTTTAATCAAAATCAAAATTTCATAAAAAAACACCGTTCATAATTTTCAAATGTTAGTCCAATAAACGTGTCCGTCTCTTCGCTAGTAAAAGACAATTTTGTCCTTAGATACATGTTCCCTTTAGGGTCCGTTCGGTTCGAGATTTTTAATTTGAAGTGTTTAGTTCAAACTTTAGAAGGGAAGTGGAGCAAATCTCTTTAAAATTTCATTGCATTGCCATAATTATCCTTAAATTAATTTGAAATCTCAATATTAATCTTGTAACAACTTTTATTATTATTAGATTATCTTATTCTTGTAACAACTTTGATTATTACATTATCTATCATTCTTATTTGTTACATCTAAACCAAAGTCAACGCCTTATTATTATTATTATTATTGGGAGTATAATGTAGATGATTGGGAGTATAATGTGATATAATGACTTGGTGTTGACAAGCCGGTCAATGGGGGGCTAAACCAAAGTCTTTCGAGCGTTGGAGGCCACATAAATAAGTGACATTTTTTGATGGAGATGATAACAAGTTGGTGAGAACAAACAAATAACAGAGGATATGAAATTGGGATAATACACAATACTATGTTTTGTCTTAACTTGAAAGGAACCACATATTAAAGATTGGGAAGTGATTTTGTATCACTCATTTTAAAGAAGTACTATTAAGGTCTAAATTTACATAATACATTGCACTTTCTATTTTATACAAAAATTGTGTACTTTAGATAATAATTACTTTAGAAAAAATGTTTATTCTGAAATTTCATTCAAAATATAATGCATTTTCTTAATTATTTTTTCAAAAGGACTTAATTTTTGGGTTATACAAAAAGGGAATGATTTTTTTTTTGTGGATTGAATATAAAATAAATATTTTTCTATTAAGATTGTCAAAAGTATTTGTATAAAAAATCAAAAAGGACTACAATTTTTTATGGTAATCAAACCACATTATATAGGTATTTAAACTTCACTGGTTGACAAATGTTCAATCTCTCTTTTGAATCGGATAAACTACAATGAAGATAAATTTATGAACAATTAAATTGTGGTTAGCTCGTTGGTCAACAAAGGTTCCACATCTTTTATGAATCATATGAGCTATAATGTTTATCTTGTGATTAATTGAACTTCGGTTAGTTCAATCTTCGACAAAGGTTGAATCGTTCTTGTGAATCAGATGAACTACAGTGATACTTAACTTGTGTAGTTATCTTTAAAGAAAACATTCAAAATCTAAAATTATATACATGATTAATTCTTATAGATGTTTAACCCTATATTTATTTATTTATTTATTTTCTTTACAATACTAATATAATACTCTCTCCGTTTCTGAATATAAGTAAAATTGACTTTTTAGGTTTATTCAATTAATGATGTATGTAGTTATCTTTAGGTTTATGAACCACATACATTATTAATTGAATAAACGTAAAAAGTCAATTTTGCTTGTATTTAGAAATGGAGGGAGTATATTAATATCATGGTTTTGAGGGTCCATTTGGTTCGAGAGTTTTGGAGGGGAGGGGAGGGGAGCAAATCTCTTTAAAATTTTATTGCATTGCCATAATTATCCTAAAATTAATTTGAAATCTCAATATTAACCTTGTAACAACTTTTATTATTATTAGATTATCTTATTCTTGTAACGATTTTTATTATTCTTTGTTATATTTTTCTTGTAACAACTTTGATTATTATATTATCTATCATTCTTATTTGTTACATCTAAAAACCACTCCTACTACTATTTTGTTGATGTCAATGCCTTATTATTATTATTATTATCATCTTATTTTAATTCAACTTATTATTGTTTATTGTTCCTTTTTTTTCCAATGTTAATTCACCGATTCATGTCTTGTTGTGCAAAATATATGAGTCAGTTTGAGATAAAATAAGCAGTTTAGACGTTTGTCATTCGTCGGTCTTTGAAATCGTAAAATCAAACGGACCCTTAAGATATATGTCGGTTCCTCTACATTGAGGGTGAATTTGGAGCATCAATGAAGTGCAGAGAAAAATCCTCGTCCTCCTCTGTGGAACCATTATCCTTGCTCCAAAAATTCATGGTAGTTGTTGTGTTGCTATTTCATGATCATCATCAAACATGTTATGCAATTACTATTACTAATAACCAAACATATTGTCCAACCTCATCATGTGGCACAATCAGAAACATAAAACATCCTTTTCGACTTCAGAATGATCCAGCAAACTGCGGTGATCCGAGGTATGAGTTGTCCTGCGAAAACAACATCACAACGTTAACTTTGTTTTCGGGTAAATACTATGTGAAATCAATCAACTACAGAAACTACTCAATGAGAGTAGTTGATCCTGGAATTCAAGAAGGTGATTGCTCCTCCATTCCTCGCTATTTCTTAACCGCAGCCAATTTCACAAGTTCTTACAATTCTAATTACCATGGGGATCCATTTGAATTGGGTAACGGTCAATCTCTGGTTGAGCACGTAATATACTTGAACTGTAGCAATCAAGTGAAGAACAATCCTACGTACGTGGATACATCTCCGTGTAGAATCAACTCCGCAAATAACAGCTATGTTTATGCAATTGATGGGGACTTCAGTGTTGGTGAATTAAATGTTGGTTGCCGTATGAAGATTGTTACTATATCATCAGCTCCAGCTTTAATCTCCCTGGAAAAACTACAACCTTTTCCGTACAAGGAAATTCATAGATTTCTAAGCTATGGATTTGAACTTTCGTGGATGAGACGTGGCTGTGAAGATTTTTGTGACAATAACGAACGAAACTGGTTCATGGATTACAACGCCGGATATCTTGTATGTCAAAATGATGATTGCATAACTCCGTTGGGACTTGAAATAAATTGTGGTAAGTAGATTTCATCTTTTCATTTTTACAAATACTCCATCCGTCTTACGATTATTGTCTTTTTGTTATAAATATTAATAGTGGATGTCCAAATAGCAAACGGGTTAATGGGCCATACCACTAGGTTATTGGGCTTAGTTTATATGCTACTCTATTTCCCTATAAATAGAGCTCATTGTAACATTCGTAAAGATATCAATGAATAAGAATACTTCTCCATATTCTCTCTTCTCCTTCTCTCTATTACTATCTCTGTTTACTTATATTCATAACACTTTTTAATATTTTTTCTTTTTTTTTAAATAATTGTCGTTTTGCAATACCAATGTAGCATTTATTATTTTTTCTCACTATTATACTCTTATTTATTGAATTTCATCCAACTTAACTACTCCACTAACTACAATTAATAAGGGCATTTTACTAAATACTGTTAATTTTACCATTGAAATCAATACAATTAATCATTTCCTTAATAATCGTGCACAAACTTTAAACGACTAATATTGTGAGACGGATGGAGTATTTCTTTTTTAAAACAAAATATGTTTATATTGACTTAAATCTTTATGAAACTATTAGAGAAAATTTGTCAAATAACTTATCACATACACATATAAGTTGTTTTTAGGTTATGCCCATAAGCTTTTAAATGTAGGATACCAATAAGTGTTGAATCATGAGGAATGTCTAAGACGTTGAGGCATATTAATTACATTGAAAATTGAACAACCACATAAATGAAATTACACACCACATTTTCAACAAAATTTGTAAAATTTTAGGCATTGTTGTCGAACTTAAAAGTCAGTCAAGTTTTTTATTAGACTTAAATGCACTTTTGACCTTCTATGTTTGTCATAGTGGCAATTTCGGCCCCCTATTAAAAAAAATTACTTTTCAGCCCCCTAACTTCATCCTCTTTTACAACTCATAGGCCCCCTTTGATTTTGACTAGGTCAAAGCCCACGTGGCCACTCACTTAAGTGACGTGGACGCCACATGGGTAATTTTCGAATTAAAAATAAAATAAAAAAGCCAGCTAATTATTTACACAATTAAATAAATGAAAAAAGAAATAAAAAAATGAAAAAAAGAGGACATGAAGATGTGGAAACGTGTTCTTCCCCAAAACCATATCTTCAAAATCCACCCCCATCTCATTCAACCGATTCAGAAAATCCAACACCATCGATTCCTTAATCTCCCTACGGTACACCTTCTTCCTCTCGTCCACAGGTTATTCATGAAACTTCTTCATAGCATCAATCACACTTCACATCAATTCCGGCGCAACTCCATGGTTGATCACTTTAAAGAATCCAACCGAACTTGCAGCAGAACGAAGCTGATCTACGAAGGAGGCGCGAGAGTGGTGGACGACGGAGAGGTCGATTGTGGGGATTTCTTGGAGTGAGAAATTATAATTGATGTCACGTGAATTTGTTCGTAGTTGATGTGTGAATTGTGCATTTTGTAGAGTGATACAATGGTCAAACATAAGAAAATTGATGATGCATTTTTCAAAAGAAAAGTTTCAAACAAAGATGAAATTTTTATAGCTTCAATTCAACTTCAACGCTTGTTAATTTCATACACAAAACAAAACAATTCATATTCAGGATATGCTCTGTTTGCTAAAATATACTCACTATTTGGCATTTACGAGCTAATATAGTGATTTTGTCATTCTTTTTTATTCATGTGTTTCTTTGAATTCTGGCAACCTGTTTTTTCTTTGTTTTTTTTATTCAACAGAATTGCTATAATATACTCTAAAAGGAATTACTAATAAGAAAAATTTGGGTGGGTGAATGAAGAAAGATGGAATAGTTTTGATTCCGGAGTCGATTAAGCCTTTTACACCGGATTTTGTTTGTCCTTGGATCAAAGCCATGGCTGTTGTTGTTTGTGTTGGTGGTGAAGATGAAGATCTTTTCCTGCTCCTGCTATTTCCTTTTTTCTATTTTCTTTTTTTCCTTTTTTCTGATAATAATTTAGCATCTTTTTTTTTTTTTATCTTTGTTAGGTTTTTTAGAGACTATGCTTCTGAGTATATATTTCTTGATTTGAACTTCTTGGTGAATGAATAGTTTGAAACAATTGCTGCACAATTTTGGGTAATGAAGCTTTTGCATCAAAACATGAAATTGAAAGAATATGAATGGATGAACCATGAGTTTTCTGATTTTTTATTTATTTAATTTCATAAGTATGTGGCCTTTTTCATTTAATTTTAAATTAAAAATTACCTACGTGGCATCCACCTCACTTAAGTGAGGAGCCACGTAGGCGTTGACCAAGTCAAAATCAAAGGGGGCCTATGAGTTGTAAAAGGGGAAAGTTAGGGGGTTGAAAAGTGATTTTTTTAAAAGGGGATCAAAATCACAACTATGGCAATCATAGGGGATTAAAATTACATTTAAGCCTTTTTATTAATAATTCTCAACTGTATTTTTTTTTCTTTTCTTCTTTAAGAAACTCCAATTCTTAGCTATAATTTCTTTAGCTACTCCCAAAAATGTTAAGTATATATGTTGAGTGTGTGTGTGTATATATATATTTGTTTGAATGTTTTTAAATATCAAGAATAGTGCACACCTATCATTTATAAACAATAAATTTGTTCCAAAGTTTTCTGAAATGTTGTAGTGTTTATAAAATGTGTCCCTGTATATTATTCTAGGATTGGATGATTGACAATGAAATCATATTTCATTCACTCAAATGAAATTAAAAGGTTATTACTTGTTGAAAGATAATTGAAAAAAAAATTCCTTTATCAGTGATTAAACATGATATTAAACTAGCTAATAAACAGTAACAAAAAAAAAACTAGCTAATAAACATGTATACAAATTTTATACACTTCATACATGATATTAAACTAGCTAATAAATTGCATTATTCAACAAAGATGTAAATCACTAAAGTAAACAATTGAAACATCAATCAATTTATCGTAAGTAGTTAATAAACTCCACCAATGATAAGGGGTTAAATTTTAGGTGGATCAATTCTTATTTTTCGATCTAATTCCGCATTATCAAAATCTTTTTTTTTCTACCGAGAATAGAGGGTTAACAAAAAAAAAACATGTTGAGACAAAAATTTCCCTAAGACTTGTTTTGTTTCTATTATAAGAATTTTGTAGCTAACTTTTTGTTTGTTTGTGTTTTCCCATTTTTAGAACATTTGTTAAAGATGCGCATATTGATTGAAGGTACAAAATTCTCCCTAAATATATTTTATTTTGGCTTAATAGCAGTTTTAGCCCTCTAATTTTCACGAAGTTGCGATTTTGGCCCCCTAAGAAAAAAACTACAAAACCACCTCCTAAGTTTTGCCTTTGTGACAGTTTTGGCCCCAAGACCAATTTTGACTCGGTCTACGCTGACGTGGCACTCACATCACTTAAGTAAGGTGCCACATGTCATTTTTTTGAGGTGTCACGTCAGCGTAGATTGAGTCAAAATTGGCCTTGGGGCCAAAACTGCCATAGGAGCAAAACTTAGGGGGCGGTTTTGTAGTTTTTTTTTCTTAGGGGACCAAAATCGCAACTTCATGAAAGTTAGGGGGCGAAAATTGCTATTAAGCCTTTTACTTTTTTGAAAGAATTTTTTTTTTCCTTTTTCTTTTCAACAACACAAATTAGTATAATATAATTTAAGGTTAAATATGTCTTTTGCTCTAGAAAAATACAAACTTTCAAGTTTTATCGCTACTAAAATTTTATTCATTTTTTGGTAGAAGATTCTTAAAATAAGGATTTTTCTAACAAAATATGATATTATAAAGGAATAAAATTATCATTAAAATTTTGTAGGGATTAAACTTAAAAACTCGTTACTTTGTAAAGACTTAAAATATATTTAACCATATATCTTAAATTTTGCTTGTGTGTGCACCTTGATGTGCAACTCATTGGTTACATGACTAGAGTTTTGTTTGGGAGTTTGGAGGGGAGGGGAAGAGAAGACTTTGGAGGGTTTAAAATATAAGAGAAAATGATAAAATCTTTCTTATTTTTTGAAAGAGTGTTTTTTTAGGGAATGATAAATTAATGCTTAAGATTAATATATTTTTTATTTTAACAATATTATAACTTTTTTTTAAACAACAAATTTTATTAAACAGCCAGATCTCTGCTCAAGACGACCAGAGACCGGTGAAACATAGAATACAAACAAAAGGCGCTGTATATAGGCGGAACACCCAAAAATAAACACGCTAACAACACCCCTGAAAAATACCCCTTCACAAAAGCAACCATTGTTAAAACGATATCCAATACCACTCACCGTCGCTACTCACCCCCCCAAAGAAAAACACCCTTCAAAATTAAACTCTCAGTCCTGAAACCAAAGTTGAGCCACATCCGAAAAGCTCCTATCCGAAGGATCATGCAACTGCCACCACTAATCCACCTCCGATCCACCAAAAGAAACCATAAAAATCCAAAAACCAAAACTTGAGCCAAAGAACTGACTCCCGATCTCGAATCAAAAGTGATCAGCCTACCAGACTTTAGGACCAAATCAGAAGGGCACCCCTCACCCCAGATAACCAGAGAAACACCAAATCGCGCCAAACAAAATTGCAGCTAGACACCAACTCTCGATCTCGAAGCAAAAGTAATTGGCCCATCGGAAAACCAGCATTATAAAAAGTATAACTAACGACCCCAAAGGAAAAGGCTCAGCTCAAAGGGACCCGATTCCTCCAAACAGCCTAAACACCTTAACAACCCAAAAAAAAAAAATCCATACAAGACCTATTGACGACAAACAAGGACCCGAGTAACAAATGCTGCCTCCAAAAGAAATCACCCCCAACAAACGCCCTCCTCCTCATATAAACAACACCCATGAACCTCTTAAAAAGCTCCCGTCCGCAATACGTTTCGACACCAACTCCGAGTCCAAATCAACCACGACCACCTATCCAAACCTCACCAAGACAGCCCCACGATCTCCTACACAAAACCACCACCACGACCACGCAACACCACCACCACCACCCAAACAAAATACAACATTGAAAAAATAACGAAGCACACAATGACTACAGGGGTTCTGCCACCAAACAAACAAAATTTGAAGCACCACGTCCAACCGCGCGAACAACCACAACCATCACGATCCTTACGGTGACAAATGACCCGAAATTTCGTTAAAGGTGGATTAATCGTGAATGAATGGGATGCCACCACACCTGCAGCCGCTGGAAAACGAATCTCACATATCTGCACCACACATCGCCCCCCTCCACACCACACATCTGTCTCCACCACCGACCACCCCGTCTCTACCTACACTCCACTCGAACCCACAAACAACCGAGCCGTCGGAAACAGACCACACACAGCACCACACAACACCACCACCACATTCACGCATCACCACTGCCACACATCACTATACCTCACCATCGCACACATCACCACAACGACATTACCACCACCACCGTCGCAGCCTCACCACCTCTAAACGGATCGGTGACAGAACCACCACCACCCAACCTCACACCACCGGAACACCAACCGATCACGACCAGAACCACAAACACACAACAAAGTCAGAACCGCAGAAACTTAACAAGCTACACAGATCCAAAACCCATCAGGAGAATCGCTCCAACCTTTCCCTTTCTGTCCCTTATCGGAAAACAAAGCGAAACTCTATGGATCTGAAGCTCTCACGCGCTCCCACCATGGTTCGGTAGTGGTGACGCGAACCGAAGTAACCGAAGCAACATGAGTAGCAACGAGTCTTCATTGCTAAAAGAAGAAGACGAAGACGTGTTTCATGATGGTGTAGCGGCGCTAGATCTGAAGCAGATCTGGGCAGGAAACAACATGGTCGGACCCAAAGAGGTCTAGGACAAGGATCCGTGAGAACAAACAAACACAAATAGAGCACCACCAAGGGAGGAGGAAGTTGGTGCGGAGACGAGGTCTCCTCGCACCACCACCGCCAGAAAGCTACGTGGGGTCGGCCGGAAATTGGATTAAAGGGGGAAGAAGGTTTGAGAACTAGAGGGAGTTCAAAGGAAATTTTTTAGAGAGAGAAAGTCAATATTAAGAATATTATAACTACATAGATTAAATTTGAAGAATTCATGTAAACCCTCCAAAACCTCCCCAAACACATCATTCAATACAATTTTTTAATTCCCCAAAATGAAGAGGATTTTGTATTATGAAGAAAATTGAACCCGCAAAGCATTCCCCTCTCAATATCATCTATTTCTTCCCCTTACCTTTTTTTTTAAAATCCTCCCCTTCCTTCCTCTCCAAACTCAGAAACAAAATCTAGGAGAACCATTGATCATTGTTAGAGGAAAGTCCTACCGTATACCTCCTGCATATCTATTTTAATTTATTCTTATAAGTAAACCAAAAAGTTTTTGTTAAGTTTTCCGAATTGTTATAAATCATGAATTATTTCCATTAACCCCCTACATTCACAAATTAGGGACAATTGACCACAAAAATGTTTTGAAAAGTGAAGTAGTTTCCAAGCATGCCCCTCATTCACAATCAAACCACTTCATTTGTCATCTCTCACACCTTCATCTCTTTCAATTCACTCCTTCAACACAAATACTTACTCCATTCTTACACCCCTCACTCAAAACTTACCACAAAATCTTCCTCCATAGTCCTTTTCTCACCAACTACCATTTCCCTCTTTCTTCACAAAACCAATTCAAAACTAGTATTTCAAGGAATAAAAAATTTCGGAAAACTTTTCCAAAATCTCTGATTTACTCTTTTGGCTTAACTACATTTTACCATGAATAAAATTCTAGAAATCTTTTCCCAAGTTTTCTGATATACAATTTTGGCTACCAGAAAACGTAGCTAAAAATTCTATAAACTTATTCTATTCTGAAATATTTTGTGGCAGTGAAATCAAATGTTAAAAGACAAAAAATTGAAATTGTTTATGGTCCGTTGGGAGGAAGGTACAAATGTAAGGGTATATGATAAAATTTTCTTGTTTTAGACATAAGAGAAAGCTTTACATAGTCATTTGGTTACTATACCAATTGATTGAAATCTCATAGAACCACTCTATCAAACCAAAAATTATAGACATAGTTCTGTAAACCGTTATCCTTTGGTTACGATATAATTGTGTAATCCAGGGGTACGCTTAATGTTAGTGTCTTTCTCTAAGATTTTCTTTCAAAAGGAAATTATTTATTTTAGACGCAGAACATTTATCCTTACCCTACCTCTGTCATTTGGGCAAGCTTAAAATTTAAAACCTATTGTGGGTCCTTGGTAAAAGTTTTCCCAAAGTTCATCAATTTCACTGACAAAAACTTATATTTTTTGAGAAAAATGTGATCATATGATGTGATCTAGGGTAGCTTAGGAATTAGAGGATAATGGATGTGAGTAATTAAGCGATGTTGCACAAAATTCTCAAACCACTATAACTATTATTGTAGCAGCATAGATTTTGCTAGCAATTAGGATGGAGGCTCAAATAGTAGCCACAAAAGGTGGGATGGAGTTTTACACCTAGAGTTTGCAACCAATGTTGTGACAATAAGAATCTTGTCTTGAAGCTTTCAACAAGTCCTAATTCCCTAAAAGTCTTATGGCAGTGCTGCTAACTCAGTTGTTCATTAGTGGGAGAGATGACAAAATTTGTTAACGATATATTGTGTAATGATGCAACATACAATATTAAACGGTAATTTCAAAAACAAAAAACACTAAAACGGTTCATTACTACGAGATTAACACTAATTCAAGTGATTCATGACAAAGTCATAAACATAATGTTTTGAATTTTATAGTTTAAAGAAGCTTGGTCTAATAGGAGATGCATCTCGACACCAATTAGTGTATGTCTTTGATTTCCAGGGCTACTATTTCTACCAAACCCTAAATTCCTATCACTATATGATCCCAAAATTGCTCAACTAAGATTAGAACATGCATATGCTTCTCCCATTCCAGAAGAAGTGTGTTTCAAGTATATATCTTCCAACCCTTCTGCCGAAACGTTAGATTGGGGAGCAACACCACCTATGCGCCTTTGTTAAGTTGGGGCATGTACACATTGTATATCCCTATCGGTCTCCGATATACACATGTAATAGTTCGAATATATGATCCCCTCTAGCTGCGTCTTCTCAGTCTTCGTGGTAGATGATCTACAAGTCAATCTAGCGGGACATTTTTCGAATTATCATGATGTGTACTTGCAAGAACCCCTTCATTAACCTCTCTGTATTCCTCAAAGGTATGTGTACGCGCACACACACTCGCTGAAGTATAGAAAAAGGAAGGAGGTAGAGAATCCAGTATCAACCTAAAAATTAGAACTGTGTAAATTTACATGTAGGCCAAACATTTATAAGCACCTAAATCAATCATTGTCAAGTTATATTTTCCATGTAAAACCTTAACTATTCAAATGCATTTATTCCTATATGCTGAAAATGGTTATCCTAGTGCTACAGACACTCCAATAGATCTCTTAAAGAGTCACACGACTTCTTTAATCTAGGTGTTATAAGTCAATTACCCCACAAATATTGATCAGAATAACCTAATCTTAGGATTCATTGGATCATTCCATAAATAAAGGATAATCGTTGTTAGGATTTCGTCAGGGGATCTAAATCGTGTCACCATCAACCTTGAGTCACTACCACTCTAACCCGTTATTGGCCTAATTTATATTCAATGCATACGAATTATTATGTTTTGCGTAAATTATACTATCCTCTCCTCAAAGATGCTTGAATTACACTCCCCTTCTCTTTTATGTTAAAATATACACTCCCCTCCCTTGAAAAGTAAAATTTATACTTTCCTCCCTTATAAGATTCTTGAATTACAACCAACGTCGTTCCTTGATTTTTACGGGCCTTAGGCATGATATGAGAAAATGGCCCTTTACATAATACATCATAAAATTTTTTAACTCAATCTTGTGTTTTTATTAGCTCTTCATTTCGTTTTTTTATTTTGTTTTTCACTACCAAATCAATATTTTGTTAGACAACATCTGAAAATAAATCAAATACTCTATAGACACCAAAACAAAATAAAATATTGTAGAAGTAAAGAACAATAGCACATGCGATATTTTTAACTAAAATAGAATTTGTTTTGTTATGAAAATCATCTCAATTTCTTGGATAATAAATATCATCGATATTTTTAATATTAGTGAGGCACATTATTAGGAACAAAGGGTCCAAAAAAATATTACTGATTTCTTCGATAATAAATATTTGAGCACATTATTAAGAACAACCAAATTTTTTTATATGAGGGTGTATATAGAAATATTTGTGCTAATGGGGTATATATAGAAAATCATGACAAAAGGGCCAAAAACTTTAACAGATTTCTGCCCAGCCCTTCATCATGTCAATGTTTGTGGGCTTTTCAGAGAATTTTACTATATATACCCCTCAAAAACCAAATATTTCTATATAGACCCTCCCACCTTAAAAAAGTTTTTGGGCCCCCTACCGGCATGGGTCCTAGGCCGTTGCACTCCCGGCCTATGCCCTAGGGCCGGCCCTGATTACAACACCCTCTCTTAATGATAAAATATGTACTACACTTTAATCTATTATAACATAAGTAAAATATTTTTATGATGTATATTAATTTTATGATGTATATTCATTTCTTTATAATTTAAATGTCAATGATAATTAAATTTAAATATTTTTCTATTGATTTTATAATTTAGAGTATAAAATTAAATTTTAAATAACCATGTTTTATTGTCTTTAATAATTTTTCACATATTTTGATTTTATTTTGGGTTGTTCCATATGTTATAATAGGGTTTAAAACGAAATGTTAATGAAATTGTGAATAAAAAATTGAGAAAAATATGCATTCTATTTTTTATTATATTAAAATAGACCTGCTATACTATTTTTTCCGAAGTGTGTTAGATTATTTAATTTTTTGCTAGACTATTAGAAATAAAAAAAATATTGAGTGAGTAAAGTGTAGATTTTAACATAAGAGGGGAGGAGAATGCAATTCAAGTTTCTCTTAGGGGAGGATAGTGAAAGTTTTCTAATATGTTTTGAATAAGATGGGAAGGGAATGTATATTTTAACATAAAGAGGAGAGTGAAGTGTAATTCAAGCATCTTTGAAGGGAGAGAGTGTAATTTACTCTTATATTTTAAATGAGCATCAATAATAAAAGTCATTCAAGATTAATCATCTAAACACAAAAATTTGACACAAATTAATCTAGATATAATGGAAAGTTTTGTTTGTCACGAACAAATAAATTTTAGTTAATTCACTGTGGTTATGATGTTTTTTTTGTTGTTATATTATCTCTTCTGATTTTTTATATTGAATATAATTCATTGCAGATGTTATACTTGGCATTGTTAAAGGTAATAATTTATCTTTTCCTTTTAACAAAGCTATATTTTTTCTTTTTTACTTTCTTTTATTTTATTCTTTTGGTTCTACATTATTATTTATATTTGTACACCAACTATATGTTTTTTTTGTTACTCTATGCGAATCTCATAATCTGAAGAGTAGGGTGAAAGACTGCTAGGGAATTCAACGCGTAAATCTTAAAGTACCTTGAATCAATTTAGTGATGTTAGACAATTTAGATCCTCTCTGAGAAGAGATTATTCCATTATCTCTGAGTCTATAGTCGACGTACGTTGGCATCCTTGTTGGTATACTTTCTTGGGTTGAGAACATGTTAGGTCGATGTCCCGTTGTTGTTACAGTTGAAAAAGTCACCTCTCTATTTATGCACTTGATTGTAGTATGATCTCTCTTGACACACATTCCACATCAAATAGGAGCAATTGCATCACTACTTCCAACAATATTTTTATTAGTAACCTAACCGATGTTTGCATTGTTTCCAGTACTCACTCCATGGCCATTTAGATTTCCTCTACCACTGATAGTGTTATCGCCACTTACTATTCACGCTAAAGGTCCTACTGGTAGGGTTGGATGGTTGACGAAATTTCTAGGAGGTTGTACATTCTTATCTTTGATTTTGTGTATTGTCTCTCTTTGCTCGGTCATCTTAATCGTAAATCCTACTCTTGTTCGCAGATGTAGAAAAGTTTCTAATTTCTTGGATGCTCGCCTTTTTCCTTATAACATGGCCTCAATCCCAGCTCAAACTTGACACACTTCAACCTCTTTGTCTCCACACCCACATACAACAGATAGTATATCATCAGCTTTCCAAACTTTGAATCATACTCAGCCACACTCATATTACCTTGTTCAAGCTTCACAAATTCTATCTTTTTCGATTACAAATTTATTTTGCAAAGTACATATACTTGATTTGTAAATCTGTTCAAAGGAAAAATTACATATGATCTAAACACTTTCTACTTCCATATGCTAAGGGTTGTTATCTCACCAGTTTTCGACTTCCTCTGTCA
>Ga0315915_1006238_pt1 | contig 14618 bp, 8 predicted proteins | sample MpolbnodulesMG_FD_207738 | JGI IMG/M metagenome (GOLD analysis project Ga0315915, IMG submission 207738) | Medicago polymorpha root nodule microbial communities from Los Angeles, California, United States - branched nodules | ecosystem: Host-associated > Plants > Roots > Nodule | place: USA... | reverse complement strand
ATTTACCCCCTCCGTCAAATTATTATGTTAGTCAACATGACGTTTTGCAAATACCCCCCTAAAGTTTTGCAGTTATGTGCAAAATGCCCCCCAAACTTAAAAATTTATATTTTTTTTCTTCTTATCCTTGACTCAAACTTGAAGAAATAAAAATCTACGATTTATTTTAGCTATAGATTTCATACATTCAAAATAAAACAAGTAATTAAGATTTAATTACTACTATCCAAGAAAAAAAAATAATTTGAAGTACAATTTGTCACATTACAACATTACCGCGCATATTAGTGACAACAACATATGCTCAATGGAGGCTAGAGAAACATGTCACCATTGTTAACTTGTGAAATACATAGCCAGAGAACTATGATAAGTTGTGTTGTACAGTAGCAGGAAAGTCCTCGGTGGAGGCCAGATTGTGCCACCAAGTTGAGCATATGTTGTTGTCACTAATATGCGCTGTAATGTTGTAATGTGACAAATTGTACTTGGCATGCATGATTACCAAATTATCTTTTTTTTTGACAAATTTTACCAAATTATCTTGTTATGTACAAATTAATTTTTCCTTGGATAGTAGTAATTAAATCTTAATTACTTGCTTTATTTTGAAATCTATACCTAAAAATAAATTGTAAATTTTTATCTCTTCAAGTTTGAGTCAAGGATAAAAAGAAAAAAATAATATAAATTTTTAAGTTCGGGGGCATTTTGCACATAAGTGTAAAACTTTAGGGGGTATTTGCAAAACGTCATGTTGACTAACAAAAGAATTTGACGGAAGGGGTAAATTGATTAACGTTGTGCAATTTCAAGGGTAATTGAAGTTTTGTTAACGTCAGGAGGGTAATCGATGAAACTTACAATTTCAAGGGAGAAATGGCCTATTTACTCAAAAATAACAACGATAGGATTGTTAAGGAGGTGTGTGGTTTTAGACTTTAGTTAGTGTCGTATAAGTTAAAATCAATGATAAAAGGAAAATTTGAATAACTGCCAATCCAACTCACCACTTTTATAACTTGGTCCATTTTCACATTTCACTTGTGTTTTATGTGTGGAATGTGGATTTCCTTTTTCCGAAAGTCTTGTATATTGGACCAAGTATTCATATTAATAACTGTTTCCTTGGTGATTCATCACCATAAAAACAAAAATTTGTTAGTGTAAAAAAACGGTTTTTCTTTCTTTTCAATAATCTATTTTCTCTAATTTCTTTCTCAAATTTTGGGTAACTTTTTTCTTTCTCTTTTTTTTTTTGGTACATAGAAGAAATGGCAAAGCCATCATAAACTCAAACACACAGTGGAGGTGCCGGGATTCGAACCCCGATCAAGACGTCCGGCGTAACAATTTCGGTATTTTTGCCAATTGAACTAGGACTTATGGGACAATTTCTCTTATATCATATTCTAATTTTTTTTCTTCAACAATTTCTAAATTTCTCATACAAATTAAAGAAGGCATGAGGAATAGAAACATATACATGTGTATATGTGCAAATTCCTTAAAAAAAAGTGTATATGAGTAATAACTGAGCGAAGAGCATATTCAAAATATAATTGAGTGAAGTGGTAAGATTCAATAAAACATATATGCAGAATATATGTTATAGTTAGGGATATAATTTTGGACATAATCTTAGTTAGGGATATTAGAAAACTCTTCTATGTTCTTTTTTTTAGCATTATTTTTTTTCAAAAATACTAGTGCTATATATTTCTTTTTCTTTTGATCAAGTAATCTAGTGACATGAAACTCGGTCCATACATATTCTAATTCTCATTCTTGTAGTATTAAATATTAATTCTTCAAAAAAAATATTAATTGTATACACTAATAAGGTAATTATTTTAAGAATTAATATATAAAAATGACACTTTAGTGTAATTTGATTGAATCAATGCACATGTAAAAAAGTTTTACATAGTCTTGAACATGATTTTTTGGCAATAGAAAAGATTTAATTAAAATGTTCACGTTGGCATATGAGTATGACAAATCATATAAATATTTTTAAACTTTTAATACATGGAGTAAGAATTAATTTGATAAATCAATCTCAATATGGATTCACATATTTTAATACCATGCATAACATTTCTCTTCTTTTTTCACCGCAGATTATTTTTGAGCAAAACCCCAAGCAAATAATAACCACTCTTGAAACAATATTTTTTTTTTTTGAGGGAACTCTTGAAACAATATATTGGATGTTAGTAGTTTCCAATAAGGTTCAAATCTTCCTCTTAAAAATAAGTAAGGTTCAAACTTCAAGCATTAAATCTAGGAAATAAAAACTTTGTTTCAGCTTGTTACTCTAATTAAATAAATAACAAAATTATCTTCACCTTAAATAATTATCTTACCGATTGAGTATAAATAAATTTTAGTACTAAGTTTAGAGATATTAATGAATGATCCTAATTAAGGAGATTAGGGCCACGCATGACAAGGTGAGATACTTAAAGATGAAAATAAGATCATATGATTATAAAAAATATGCTGATAAAATTAGTAGACTACGTAGAGAATTGACTGGATACATGCAACATGAGTTTCACGTACCTCACTATTGGCGAGCATGACTAAATAACCATACAATTACAAATGATCAAATTAATTTATGAAACCAAAAATAAATAAATAAATAAATCAACAAATGGTTCCTCTTTAAAGCAAAATGTGCTACAAAAAATTGAATGCAAAATGAAGAACAAAAAAATTGAATCTAAGTTAGGCTCATGAGTAGAGAGCCATATTTATTAATGAAAAAAATGAAATAATTATGCCGCACTAAAAAATGGAGAGAACAACCAATAGAGAATAAAAATAAAACTATTCTTGCTTTGGTTTCTTCTCAATCTCAGTCCCAACAAGCTGTTTCAGACCCTTAAGGATGGTAGGTTTTGATTGAACATCATTATGATTGCTCAATGTGATGACAAACTCTTTTGGAACAAAGCACTTTTCTTCTGAATACAATTTCTCTTGAACAAATGGAGAAAGAAGTAATTTGTGTAGATCTTCACTTGGAGGAGGTTCCTTTTCTTCCTGAAATAATCAATTAGCAAAAAATCTAAGATATATATGTGAATTCTTTTTATTATATTTTTGACAAATATATGTGTGGATTTATTTGGTCACCATATATAAACAAAATTAATTAATAAAAGTAATTAGAGAATGAATATTTGAAGCATTAAGTAATTAATTTTATTATATAAAGTTACACTAGAAATTTAGCTTATACAAAAATTTTACACTATTAATTTTATTTTTGGGTGGTGGATCATGTCATGGGATGATAAACTTTTTAGTATCCTTCCAAGTGTTTGGGAAAATTAAAATAAAGAAAGTAAAAATAGTGAATATTTAAATTAAAAAAAATATTGGAAAATTCCTTGTTAAACAGTTACATAGCCAGCTCATTTGATATACACTTGTTGTTCCTAAATACTCTCTCTTTTATTGACCATTTCCTCTCCTTATTAACCGTTTCCTTTTTTTTTTTTCTTTCTTCTTTCTGAGCAACATTTCCTTAACCCTTTTTTTCTCTATCTCTCTCACACATACACACTGTAACCATCATTTTCTTAATCCTAACAATTCAATCCGTCAATTTTTATAACAATTCCTAAATATTTTCATGGAGTAAAAGTTGGTATGAAAAAAATCAATATAAAAAAGACAAAATTGAGACAATAAATGATAAAACTAACCAAATATACAACAATAGCATTAATATCCATTTAGATATTTACAACAATACATGACATAATAACACTACATTAATAAATGACATAGTACTTTATTTTTTTTTATCAAATGACATGTACTCAAATGATTACAAGCAAGGGTCTTCACACAAAGTAACCAAATATGCAATTAACAAACACACTCTAGGTATTATTATAAACTCAAAAACTAAATCAAAGTAGCATAGCATAACATAAAAAGCAAAAAACATCATTCAAAAGAAAAACATTAAATTCACTTGGAGTGTTACATAGGACCTAAGGACACAAAACAAAGTAATTAACTTCAATTATGAGCTCTAATAATATAAGAATATTGCAACAATAAAAAAATAAAAAAAACAGTTACCTTACTAAATGTTTCCATAAGTTGAAGCATTCCAACTTGAGCTTGAAGAAACTTGACATAATTAGCAGCAGCATTAAGCATCTCTGCTGTGTTCATCTTTGGTCCACCAGGAACCAACTTCCCAAGCTCTTGTGTCTTCTCAGTTATCTTCCTTCTCCTTTCTCTCGCCGCGATACTCTGCGACGAGATAGTCCTTTCACCAACTTTCTTCTCACATTGAACAACATCAACAATTTTTGAAGCAACAAAGGGTTCTGCCTCAAAGGAAGCAAAAGGGTTAGGGTTAGTCATAAACTCATCCACAAAAAAATTGGTTGAGTTCAAAAGCTCTTGTTGTGGTTCCTCTCTTTTCTCCTCGTAGCATAGCTTTTGGCGTTTTGGACATGTAAGGTAATTGGTGAAATCTTCCTCATTTGGGAAAATTTCATTCATTGAAACAAAGCCATCATCTTGAGAAGAAAAAGTGGAGTCAACAAGTAGTTGATCTTGACAAGGGTTAGGGTAAGTTTCATTTGAGTAAAAACAAGGAGTTTGAAAAATGAAGCTTTCATCTAAAAGAGAAGTTTCATTCAAATAGTTAGAGGAAAAATGGTGGTTTTGTTGCACAAGTTGTTCTTGTTCATGATGTTGAAAAGTAGTGATTTCTGGTTGATAATAAGGGTAACAATTATAGTTGAAGTATGTGCTAAGTGCTCCCATGTTAACAAAAATACAAAATCTGCAAGAAAAAAAAACATAAATAGGGTTAGTTAATTAAAGACAAACAAGTACGAGAATGTTTGAAAGTAGAAAATATAGGTAGAAAATCTAGAAGTGAGACCTTAGAAAGAGAAGAGACAGTGTGCTAGAATTAAGAAAGTATATAAAAGAAATCTTCTAGATATGTGTGAATCTTTGCAAGGTTTTAGGGTTTGAGAGAGAGAGAGATTGAAGGGAAAAAAAGACTATGGGTGACTTTATTTTGAGAGAGAAATGAGAAAAAGAAGTGTAAAGTACAGTGTTGTTGTTGAGAGAGTACAGCTATGATATAAAACTGATTTCATCTTCACTGCCTCATGGTCATTTGTGGGTTCAGAAAATTTAGGAGATGTTTGAGGCAGTTACATATTACCTATGCATTTCTCTTTCTTATTTTTGTATATTAATTAATTAATTAATTATACTATTTTTATTTTGTTATTGAAATATAATAATTAATTTTACTATTAATTAATCGTAATTTTTTTTGACAATGATCATTGCTTTTTTTTTTTTTTTTGAAGGAGACAATGATCATTGCTATATAGTGCGAAAATTATCTCACGAATTTTCACGATAACGTGCATACGCGTCTTGCCCTTAGCAACTGATTTCCATATTTCTAGGCAAATGCTCTTTACGCACAACAAACCCCACACAATAATAAGTTATATTTTTCATAAAAAAAAACAATTAAGAACATATTTCATTTTTTTTAAGAAGCTAAACAAAGTAAATTAAAAAACGAACACAAGCTCCTCTAACACAAAAATAAAATCAAGAACATATTTCATATACTACAAAGGATTCCAAAAATTTGTAAGTGTATGAACGGTGTCTGAAACATGTGTGATACTCATACAACACATGTCGAACGATTAAAATAGGAAAGGACATTATTAATACAGCTGACTTGAATGAAATATCCGTGGGAGATAAATTCTAATGATGATACTAGTTTGTCATCAGTGGAAATATTACAACAATTAGCTTTTTTAGACTATGAAGCACACACTGACATTCTAAACAACACTAATACGGATACACCAATATCGATAATAATTTCAAAAAATAAATTTATTGAATGTAAATACATGTGCCAGTGTTAAATACAGGAACCTTACATATATTATGCATCATCCCTGTCAACTGAGCTAAGCTCATGAGAACAACAGTTGTTCTCTATTAACATTGAAAATATTGCTTTTTAGTTTTTAATTTCAATGCTCAATGTTTTTAATTGCGTTGATTCACTTACATGCTCGTTTAGCACGTGCATGACTTTGTTAGCTAGAGTGATTGTAGCTGGTTTGTCATTAACTTGTAGTAAATGATCACAATCAACTAGTATGAGTCTTCATTTCCAAAAATCATTTAGATGCTTGTATCAAACTTGTATCATGTCAGTTATCTAATCTGTTGATATTGTATACAAATAAAATTTGTGTGCTTAAGATAGTTGCATTTACAATCTCACTTTTCATATTCCCAAATCAGCACACCATCAAGTCATTTCTATATTCAATCTTAGCCTCAAATAAGTACCATGTTTATAATCTCCAAAGAATAAGGATAACAACAAACATTTAAGCTCCAATTTACTGTTGCTTTAAAATTGAAACATTGTTGATAATTTACACATTTTAGAGTAGTAAAAAGTGAAAATAGACGGGTGCGATAGTGTGCGTCTGAACGTTAGTATCCGATAAAAAAATATACTAATATATTATTAATAAAAATAGTGAAAAGAACATTAATATTATTACATTATATATATATATATATATACACACACACACACACACATTATATAAATAAGTAAATAAATCCCCGTGAGCTTAACTCAGTTGATAGAGATATTGCATGTTATATGCAGGGGCCGGGGTTCGAACCCCGGACACCCCACTTCTCCACATTTAATTGTGTGAGCTCTAGCCACTAGGTTACTTGACCAAAAAAAATAAAAAATTCTTGGAAAAATGTTATCGTGGTCCTTTAACTTTTGTACTTGCGATAAACACAATATGAGAACTTAGCTTGTGAATAAGCTTGAGTAGGTTTTTTGTATTTGGTTAGGTCATACTTTGGGATTGATCTCAAGGGTTTTATTTATACTCCTTTCTAGCCCCTTTTCTCGTAACAACTTTGGCAGTCTTATCCAATCAGTTCTTACAGTAAAGGGCACATATGACTTATCTTTACTCGAATATTTCGCCTAGAGTCTTTGACTTAGCTGTTTTGCCATATGTTGAGGATAAGGGCGAAAGGGCAACCTTCGCGGGTTTAGTCGACCTCCTTATCCTAGGTTCTTTGTCCCTGTCCTGAATTATGAAGGTCCACAATCTTTCAAGCATGAGTCCTGGTTAAAGGCGAAGTGATTTGAATAAATATATTTGAAGCTTGAAATCCATATTCAAAAGTTGAAAATCAAAATGTTGTGAAAGAAATATAAACACCAAGTCGCCAAAGAATAAGTTAAGAGACCATGTATGCAATTTTACCTAAAACAGACATCATTGATAATGCCATCGTTACAAGCATAATCCGTGTTGGAGGAGAAGACATTCATGTAAGTGTCTCAACGATCATCAAAGGACGATTTGGAAAGTAGATGTGTTGCACTAATTGATGAATCAACTTGATATTGGGGTAGTATTTAATGTTGTGATCTGGAGTTTGAGCAAGGATGCAATTTATTTTAGGGTAAGATCAGCTTATTATCACATCATGAAGCATATTTGTCACATGAAAATATTTATTTGAAGAACATGTTGGAGTTGTCTACCAAGGTTGCAAATTATTAGTTAAAAAATTTCAAATACAAATTATTAGTTAATGTTAAACATTTTCCTTAAAAAAAAAAAGAAGCTAAATGTTTTACATGGATCCCCACCATCCCTTCCTGTATTTAACTGCCACCTATCATCTTCATCATCCTTCATTTGAATCTCTTCCAACACATGTCCTAGATCCATCACCAGTTCTTCTTATAACTGAAAAAATACCTCCTCCAATTCGATCTCTAGTGTTTGGTCCTATCGGTTTTACATCTGCCACCCTCAGTTTTTATTTGTTAAACTATACTAACGAGTTGGATAAGAGAATCTGCTAAAAAGATCTAGAGATTAATGAGTTGTATAGGGATATGATATATTATGATAGAACATTATGACGACGTTTGATCCATGTAGCCATCTCCACTTACGTACAAGGCTTGGTGTTGTTGTAAACTAAAGACACAACTGTTCCATTAAAGGTACATCTCCCACCCATCCATCTTTCCAAAATGACGCGTCATTTCCATTCCTGAACATCCTTCAATAGCAAGATCAACCTGTCCCAAATCCCTCCACCATGGAGAGCATTTTGGGACCCTGAAAACACATTTACCATCAGGATCTCCGAACTTTTGAATTAACAGGAATGCCACAGGCTGTTCTTTTCCATTCTAAATCTCTATATCTATTTTCCAAATATTAAAAGCTTTTAGATTTTTTTTTATCTCAAAACCCTCCTCCTCTCTACTTCTACACACATCATCTCATTTAACCAAGTTATAATACAAATGCCATTACTACTTCAACAAGGATGAGAAAATGACTCCACACAACACTTAAAATGTAGAGAGAATAAACAGAGGTGTAAGAATCACTTTCCTTAAACAAATTTGACAAGAATAAAACTTACTAGTACTGTTAAACAAGGACAAGGATCATTAATATTCTTGCAATCAAGAAATCATATAGCAGGTATTTACATTATCTTCGGAATAAGAAAATTGGTATTGGAGCACATGGCCGATTTAGCATTTGTAGCTTGCAGCAGATCCAATTCTCAACAGACAAGCTGGCAGCAAAAGTTTCAACAACCTCCAATTCTTCCCTAGACAGATTTAAAAGCATTGTTATTGGATGTGTGGCAAATTTAACTGAACCAAGCATGTTAGTTGATGCCAAAAAGTGAGAGATACATTTTAACAATTGTATAGTTTGCCTTACATATGTGCAATAATTATTGATTTTTTACCAATGTTCCAAATCCAAGACTTGACATATTCTAGACGTTCAATTGATTAACTAAAATTTAATTTAATTTTTTTTATTGAATTTGACTAATTACCACAGGATTTAAGCAAACCCCATTGTTTAAACATGATGGCTCCAACCAATGTTCCAAATCCAAGACTTGACATATTCTATAAACACACCAAGAGCCAATTTGGATTGACTTATTTGAGCTTATCTACATGCATAAGCACTAGTGAGATGGTTTGAGAGAGCTATGGAAACAACTTTCCATAAGCTCTCTATAACACTACAGAATAGCTTATGAAAATAACTTATAGTTTATGTGAAAACAGTTTGACTTTGTTTTATCTTTTGTTAAAGAAATAACTTATGCATAAAAACTTATATAGTTATATGATATGTGTTTAATTAGGCTGTTTATCAAAACAGGGACTAAATATATTGCTCCCACGGCCAATCTATTGTATGTACTAGCCATGAAAAAACCAAAAGCAACAACTTACCAAACAAATGAAACAAAATAATTACCAGAGTGTTAACAGACTAGGTTGAAAGTTAAATATTTGGGCCTATTTTGCCATGTGAAGGCACAAAGTGTGAAACTTGGTATGTAGTGCATGAAACTGATCATCAAACAATGATCAAAACATTATTGCTTAAGGAGGGTCCCCTCTTATTATACTCAATAACAATATTAAAACTAACGAGTTCACAAAATCTAGAAAATTTTCATGAAAATATAATAATCAAGCACAAACAAACACAGATAACCTATATACAAAACAGAGCTTAAATTAATTGAAACAAAGAAAATCAGGATGTTTGGCAATACAAAGATGTACTATTTTGATAAGATAGAGAATAACAAACTTGTTCACCCCAAAAAAAAAAAAAAAAGAGAATGAGAAATATCACCGTCCACCAGGGTGCCCGACATAAACCACTATGCTAATAAGCCCTCCTGGTATTAGAATTCTCTTTGCAGCTTCTAATGCCAGTAATGTTGTTTCTGATCTTGTTATTATTTCTTTGTCACCTCCCGGAAGATAACCTAAGTTGAAGGCAACAAGCCTGCATGTATATGCAGCATATTAAGATAGAGCTCAGTTCACAGCCTTAAAGTTTCAAGAAATGCTTGAATACTAACTGTGACATGTGATTTTATACCAATAATACATAAATAAAATAATTTTACCATGGTTACAAGCACAGCTAACACACTTCACGTTGAACATAACAATTAATTATATAATAGCTAAGGTTATGGAATCAACATTCAACATCACTAGTTTCCAGCTTCAATACTCATATATAAAGCAAAACAAACATCTAACAGTTCGTTTTAAAAACTACCACTCATTTTATTCATTGAGACTTTTACCAGTGAATGAAAATCATTGTATCTGCTATTTTATTCATCTTTTCTTCAATGGTGAGGCTTGGAATACTAACAGCAACAACAATACATTAATTGAGTTTTTTTATGAGAAAATACCTGATGGAGTGAGATCCATATTAGTTATTAATAAAAACTGTATAGCTAAGGTTTTAGTAAAATTTAAAAGAGTTTGGTCCATGGAGGCTTCTCAAATTCAAATATTTACAAAGAAACTTCTGAAAGTTTTCCATTGTTGAAGACCATTGCTTGACATAGCACTCCAAATGGAACAAATCAAATGTTGGTTCAACAACTCAAATCCACAATCATCCTCTAAAGCCCGACCATGCATGTGACGCAATGTGAGCCATGTGACTATTTACACATTCAATTACTCTTGACACAATGCATGCAAGTGAAACAAAGTTGGAATTGAGGCTGGAATCATAGCTTTTTGTTCAGGAAAATTGATTCAACGAAGAGCGTAAAATATATTAGTGAGTATAGTTAAATAATGTACATAAGTTGTTTTCAATTATTAGCTTCTAAACACAATAAGAACAGGGAGATGATGCAAGTTAAGGAAAAGTGAGTACCTAACGTAGGCATTGCTTTGAACAATTTCCTCCATTTTACTATGGCAAATATTGAAGAGCTTGACATGTTGTTTCTGCATTTAATTTTGAAATTATTATCAATTTAACAGAATGAGCATTAAAAGGCTCAAACCTAGTTCTAGAATTCAATACTGAAATATTATACAATGCTAAATAGCAAAGTAAAATTCAGTTTGATCATTTATAGCAGGATGGAATGTTAACTGAATATATTTGTAAATTGTTACGAAATATAGAGATAATATCATGCTGAAAATATCAATATACAACAACGGCCTGTCCGGTTTGCGGTGATATTTTCTGTCAAAAATGTCATCTTATTTTAACTTTATTTTCTATTTTCAAATTTGTGTACAGAAAATGATGAGAATAAAACATATTTATAAAGTAAAAACAAAGTGAAATCTTTGTGAAAACTTTTTTTTCTTCCTTCTGAACAGAACAGACCCACACTCTACACCAATTGAAAGTTGAAACCTTCACTCCTCAGTAGTCCTCACCTCATTGGAACTAAGCGATTCTTCCAGTAACAATGAAGTCTTATCTAAAGCATCTTTCTGAATGTCCAACGCGTACACATAACCATTATGTGACTCATCAGCAACCAAATTGCGCAATGCTAAGGTATCAAAACCGTTGCCACATGTCGCATCAATGACTGTATCTCCTTTCTCGACAACATGTTTCCATACCCTGGTAGGAACAAAAACAATAACTCATATCAAGGTTAAAGCATTATGATCTCAAAGTATATAGATAAATATGAGAATAATAACTCATAAGTAAACACAATGTATGTCAGAGTTATAAAAAGTTCTGCAACAAATGTGGAAAATGTTCACGTTTAACTCAAACCAAGCTACTATAGAATCAATGAAGCTGAAAATGTATACATAAAAGGAACCCTCTAAAGATAAAGCAAAGCGAATTTGCCACAAACGACTAGGACATCTTAAAAAATTAAACTGCTCATTATTCTGTGATACTAGTGCAGCATGTAAGCTATTTCAAGTGCAATTTTCACATAAAAATTAAACATACAATGTAATTTTCTAGTAACATTCTCATAAAACGTCAACATATCAGCCTGTGTGAGCATAGCTAAAGTTGGTAGGGACATCACATTCAATATGCAGGAGCCGGAGTTCGAACCTCAAATTTCCCACTTATTCACCTTAAAGGTGAATTTCTAGCTACTAGGCATTAAATTTACTGTGATGTATCTAAACGATAAACACTATACATTAAAGTGGCTTTTAGGTAAAATCAATTTTACAAACTCAATTCATTAAAAATCAATTCTAATCCTAAGATGCATCAAGTAAAGTATACATACATATGAGCAACATCTGTTGCCTTTTTCTTTCCAAGGAGAAAGCTCACAAAAACATCCTCTAATCCTGAAAACATGGAAAAAGGGTATATGTTATTGTTGCAAAGACAAGATTTTTATGATGCAAACACTATAAGGATGTAAATGGGTACCTGAAAAGGGAGAATTTTTGGAGAAAGAAGAAGAAGAAGATGAAGATTGAAGGTTATTATTATTGGCTACAGAAAAGAACCCATTATTTTGTTTAATGGGTTTCACAGAGAAACAACGTTGATTTCTGGAGATGTTGGTTGGAGAAGGAAGAAGGAAGAGGAGTCTTCTGTGAGAAGAAGAATGTGTAAAACATGAGAAACGAAACCTCAACGATAACATCACTGTTTGAATTGGAATCAATAGAATTGATTTTTTTATTTTTATTTGTTTGAAGGAAGAAATCCATCGAATTGATTGAAAAACAAATGGTTAAATATGTTTTTTAACCTATAAATATACCAACTTTTTTTAGTTTCTTTACAAAATTTCTTCAATTTTTATATTCTATAAATTTCTCAATCACTATTTTGGTCTTTATTTTTAAGTCAATTTTTGTATTTTTTTTAATGAAAATATTCATAAATATGTAGAATATTGTAAAAATCACTTTAATTGTTTCCTCTATTCTCCTTATTATTCAATTCCCTTAAATGTTGGAAAAAAGCAATGTATTATGGCATAAATATAGAATATAATAATTTATTCTACTCTTTTATGTCATAAGTATAAGAAAATGGTTTAATCTCATCTCTTTTAATCTCACTAATTTGTATGTAAAAAATTAATAAGAACGGTACATTAATGTTAATATTTTTAAAATAATCATTAGTTAACAAAATTTAAACATATCAACTTTCTCATATCGACGTATATAAAATTTGATTTTTAAGATATAAACACATAAAATCTGAAACAGGTGTGGTGCGGATATTGAATGAAAATTGTATATAAAATAAAAAATATTAAAAACATACATTATATTAATGTTGATATTTTGAAAATAATCTTGCTAAAAAAAAGATATTTTGAAAATAATCACGATTTCCAAAAAAAAAATCACATCGACTATCACATATCAGTACATAAAATTTTGCTTCTGCATAATATATAAGCATATAAGATCATCAATGGGTAGGATGCAAATATTTATCGGTGTTTTAAATATCTACTACTTACTTTTTTTTTATAAGGCATAGCAAGAGCAAATGACATAAAAAAGAGTGGCTCCCAACTAAGTTGGTACCCAACTCTAATCTTTTGTCATATGCTTATAAATATATTATTAAAAAAGGGGAAAAATACATTAAAAAACTGGGGGACATAAACTTAACCAGTTTATCCACAAAATGGAGGATTACCCAAACAGGTAATATGAAAATTAAAAACAACACAAGTGGATTATACCAGCCTCTTAAGTAGAGGTCTAAACCGCAGTAAATGGACCAACCGTCAACACGGAGCAGATCCACGTACCATCCTCTCCCTGCAAAGCACAACAAGATAAATGCTCTTTCGAGCCCCAAAGTACAGACCAAATAAGACCTACTTCCGATGCGGGGAGTATACTGGAAGCTATAGCCCAGAATCCCAACAACCATACAGAAACATATGAATCAACACAACAGTGCGTCCCTTATCAAACCTTGAAGAACGACGACAACCTTGAAGATGACGACGGCGGTAGGTTGGGAATTCGAGCTGAAGCTTGCCGTCGGAGAGGAAAACGTCTAATTTTGATGCCACTTTCTGAACACTTTACTTTGATTTGTAACGATGAAGATCTAAATGATGTCATTGGTATTTTATTTTATGCATTAGTCTCTGTTGCTAATTCTTTGTTACTTTATATAACTGATGCAGCTGAATTGGTCATAAATTTATTGCATTTGGGTAGCATTTTTATGGGATTTGATATCAACTAGCACTTCTTGATTTGATCTTAGTGATAGAAGCTAAAGGAGTTATCGTTTATGAGGATTTGATTTGGGGTTGGTGGCATAAAGAAGGTGTTTTCAATGGACTTTCAGACTTTGAAGGTAAAATGTCTTCTTCGCCTTTGTTGTCTCTATGATTTTCTATCCTTTAGGTTTATGACAACTTCGACTATGTTGTCTCTGTGATTTGTTTTTATATTATGTAAATTTGTTCTTGAAACACTTGACAAATCATCTAGAAGGATAGTGAAAACAACCTATGGAGGTTTCTAAAAGAAATATGTAAATCATAAAGGATATATCTACTAAAAAGTGTAGCATATAGTGAAGAGGTCAATATTTGTCTCAATGTAGTGTCTTCATAGTTTTAATTAATAGACAAATATATTTCTATTCATTCCTAGACTAAAATAAAAGTGGATGTTTGTCAATGCATGTACCATGTTTTGT
>Ga0315915_1006235_pt1 | contig 14619 bp, 8 predicted proteins | sample MpolbnodulesMG_FD_207738 | JGI IMG/M metagenome (GOLD analysis project Ga0315915, IMG submission 207738) | Medicago polymorpha root nodule microbial communities from Los Angeles, California, United States - branched nodules | ecosystem: Host-associated > Plants > Roots > Nodule | place: USA... | reverse complement strand
TTCATTTTCCCTCATATTTTTCACCCCTCAAAATTTTTCCATTTTCCCTCATATTTTCCACCCCTCAAAACCTTTCCTTCCTCTCCCCTCCCTTCCAAACTCCCAAACATAAGTGGACTTTAAAACAACGTCTTAGAAAAAAGAAAAAAAAATTAGAGGCCAACAATATTTATTAATTTATACAAAGATTCACTCATATATACTTTATTATAACTTTATTTAAATTGTGCTTTTCTTACTTTTTGAGTTGCAAAATATTTAAGTGAGGTATGTGGTATATATCTTTTTTTAAGCAATATTTATAACATGTTTTACTTACTTGTTGTACTTAAAAGAATTAAAAGAATAATAAAAAATTAAAGGTGTGACAGAAAAAAAATTATATTGATGTTTCATTGTTATTATAAAACGACTTATAATTAGAGATAATTTTTTTCTTATAGCATTTTATAATTTAAGACAGATCGAGTCAATTATTATTTTTACAAACACGGTAGTATTATTTAAGCACCATACGAATTGCGTAAGGAAATGGATAAGAAATACTTACATGAAAACGAACCTAAGAACTAATTTTTAGGAACAACCAATTAAAACGTTACAACACATTAAAAATTAAAAAAATATATTAAATTAATTAAAAAGTACAAACCGTTTCTTTTCTCTCTCTTCAATCAACTTTTTTTTCTTCCTACTATTTCAATCAACCATATTTTTCTTCCTATTATTGACACCAGATCGTCATCTTTTTCCTATTTCCTATTTGAAGTTATTCTTAAATCAAACTGAAAAAGTAACATTTCACTTCATACTAAACCATTCTCATCTATCTGCACACCTAAATAGTAAATATTGTGTCTGAATGTGATTTTTTTTATAGTAAATGAGATTTTTTTAATACACAATAACAATACTTTCTAAGTGACACACTTTTCATTCTACACGCATTATTCTACTACGATAATTAACATTAACATTGCTATATTTAGAGTATATCTTGGTTCTAAAATTTGTTTGTTTTTTTGGTTGAGATTTTTGATAAAAAAAAACATCAATTTTAATTTTTCATACTTAAAGACAAGATTGATTTGTCGCGGAAGCATATGATCGAGTGCTGCGATTATGTGAAGGATAGATTGGGTCTTTGTGAATAGACCATCATCTACAGAAAAAATGGTTGATGGAAGAGAGAGAAAGTAAAAAATGGTTGATGGAAGAGAGAGAAACTGAAACAGTTTCCACTTTTTAATTTAATTTTTTTTTTTAAAAATTATGTGTTGTAGTGTTTTAATTGGTTGTTCCTAAAAATTAACTCTTAGGTGAGTTTTCATGTAAGGATTTCTCGAAATGGATTTATGATTCCTCTACCTTGAGACAAATGAATAACAAAACATATTATAAAACAGAAAGCACGTGAGTATTGATGATAGTTAAATGTGCAAATTATTATTTATTTTTTTTTGTCAAGTTCACAAAATTTAATTGTGGAGTAGTGGAGTGTTCAGGGTTCGAACTCTGACCCCTGCATATAAAATATATTTATCAACTGAGTTAAGCTCACGGGGATAATGTGCAAATTATTTATTAGAAAAAGAATAATACTTTGACGTCTTTTTTTTATAAGTAGCTTTAATTTTATTTGGAATATATTAACAAAAATGGATAATGAATTTAATGTTTTCATATTATCTGTAAATATCATTTGTATGTTAATATGTCTAATTTTTCATCTTCTAAGATAAGTGGTCGACGAGGCATCAATTGGATGCGTTGGGATTATCTCACACTTCACAAAAGTCTAGGTAGCCTTGGCTTTCGAAATTTGGAAGCTTTCAAATCTATGCTCGGCAAGCAAGGTTGGAAACTCTTATCCGACTCCTCCTCTTTACTCACCAGAATCCTCAAAGCTAAATATTTCCCTAGACGGGACTTCTTGGATGCAACCCTCGGTCATAATCCAAGCTATACTTGGAGGAGCTTATGGAGTACTCAATCCTTACTTACTTTGGGCCATAGATAGAAGATTGGAGATGGTTATAAGATTAATGTTTGGAGTATGTCATGGATCCGCAACCTTCCCTCTCTCAAACCATCCACTTCACCGCCGTTACACCAAGAAGATCGTACGGTAAATTCTTTGTTGAGTGCCGACTTGAACTCTTGGGAAACTACTTTGGTGAAATCTCTTTTTAATGACGCGGACGCTGCTGCCATTTTGTCAACTCCACTCTTTGCTTGTTCCAGTTCTGATATTCGAATTTGGAAAGCCACGATAGATGGTACATACACCGTCAAATCAGCTTATCGGATCTGCTCTGACTTGCTTCTTGCTGCCACCCCTGTCCGCAATAATCTAAGCTGGAATACTATTTGGAACTTGAGAATTCCACCCCGTATTTGATCCTTCATGTGGCACCTTGCTCATCAATGCTTGCCTACTAGAGTAAATCTTCTCACTCGAGGCATCCCTTGCGAGGAAACTTGTGTTTGTTACGGTACCTTAGTTGAATCACATATGCATATGTTTTTCGTTTGCTCCAACCCGTCAAATTGTTGGAAGCAAATTGGCCTGCACTCTCTCGTCAAGAATTTGCTCTTAATGGCACATAACGTTTCTGTTATGCTCTTTGAATTATTGAACAGATTGTCCTTGCGGCAACAATCCTTGGTAGCTACGATCTTGTGGAGTCTATGGAAGAACCGAAATTCAAAACTTTGGGAAGACATAGACAACTCCTCGGGATTCATCGTTACACGAGCAAAGACTAGAATTAATGAATGGAGTTGTATGCAAAGAGTAAAGTTACCAATGAATAATGTGGATACCTCTCTTACTTGGAGTAGACCGCCGGAGGGCACAATCAAATGTAATGTAGACGCCGCTTTCTTCAATAATAACTCAATCATGGGGTATGTTATATGCTTCAGAAACTCTTCGGGTGTACTCATTCTTGGCAAATCTGCTTATTATTATTCCTCCCATACGGTCCTAGAAGCTGAAATCATCGGCTTGTTGGAAGCTATCAAAGAGGCCATATCAACTTGAATGCAAGCTGTCAGGTTTGAAACTGATTGCAAAACAATACCTGATGCACTTTCTATCAATAATATCCCTCAAAATGAATTTGGTGATCTCATATCTCAATGTAAGAGTCTCTTGCTCAATAGACCCGACTTTTCAGTGTCATATGTTCGGAGGCAAGCTAATAGGGTTGTTCATAGTATTGCTAGAGCTTCCTTATGTCATCCTAACCCTCATATTTTTAATGTTGTACCTTCTACTTTGTACTCCTTAATTATGAATGAAATGACTTAATATAGCTTTTGCTAAAAATAAAAAAAGATAATAAGGAGTATGATTGGGGGGGCAAAAATATACCTAATACTTTTTCAAGAAAATAAATATACCTAATAATTTGCATAAAAACTTATATTTAAGGACAAAACTTTTTTTCAAATGGGTTATAATTAGGAATGGATGGAGTAATTAGTTTTTGTTTTATTTAAGAGGGGGTAATTAGTTAGTTGCATTTGGTTTTGTAGAGGTGTTTTCATTTGCGGACATCATAATTGAGTTGACGGGTCTCAACAAGAGTTCATCATGAGCTTTGTTAACCTAATTCATACACAATTAACATCAAAGAAAATGTGTTTAGGACACTTGTTAAGAAATAAATATAGGAAAAATATATTAGAATTGTTTTTTTAGAGTAAAAATGTATTGGAATTTATGTAGTCAATCTTTTAAAAATATAAAAAAAAATGTCATTTTCAATACAAAATTACTTTTTTTTTGTCAAAAAAAAATTACAAATTTACTCTTTTTGTTTCCTTAACAAATGTTCCAAGGATATTACATCAAAAATAAATAATTAAAATTATTTTATTTAGAAATAAAACGATTTCGATGATATTTCAATATAGATTTTATTCTTTTATTCAAAAGTATAATGTTTGAAGTGTTTTAAAAATGAACTATTAGAGGAACAAATCAAAGCCATTCAGACATATAATGCAAAAGAACTCTCCCTAACCTCTTCCTTGCAACATGCACTTCTTTAATTTTCTTGCCCTCATAGGCCTCAACAAAACTCAGTGGTAGAATTCCTCATCATTTACTCATATGAGTTATTGTTCAAATCTGATCAATAGAGTTAAACCTTGTGTTTTCATGGGATATCCTTTAGGTGCCGAAGGATACAAATTATTTGATCCACAAGCTAGAAATTTCATTGTCTCTACTCTCTAGGAATGTGAAATTTCTTGAAATGACACTTCCCTATCATAATGTTACACCAAAACCAAACACCCATTATTTGAGCCTCATACGGTCATTCCTAAACCATCATTTGAGCCTAATCCTTCATCTCTTGACCATGTCCCTCCTATTGAACCAACTCAACCCTGCCTTCCTATAAGTCCTTTGTCCTTCATGTTTCTTCTATTTTTGAACAATGGCTGAAGAATTGGCTGTTTTGGGAGCAAATGATGCTTGGACCATCATGCATATTCCCCGACAAACGCATTTGTAGGTTGCAAATGGGTATAAAAGGTGAAGTATAAATATTATGGTTTCTTAGACATATATCTAAGGCGAGGCTTGTCGGTCAAGGTTTTTTCTCAACGAACTGGTATAGATTTTCTAGACAATTTTTCCCTGTGCAAAGTTAACATATGTTCGGATTCTTCTCTCATTGACTGCTCATAAGGGTTGGCACTTTCTTCAATTGGATATAAATAATACATTTCTTAATGGTGAACTCCATGAGGAATTGTATATGACTCTCCCTTAAGGCTATCTAAGTCAAAGGGAGACTTCACACCAAGTTTACAAGTTGAATAAGTCACTTTATATGGACTTAGACAGCTTCCAGACAATGGTTTAAAAAATTCAGTTTCACAATCTTCAAATTGGGATTCAAACAAAATTTTGCAGACCATTCATTATTTACAAAGGCTCGGGTAATAATTTTGTAGCACTTCGAGTTACAACATACGTGGGTGATCATTGGGGTAGTTGCCAAGTAACTAGGAAGTCAAGCAATTGTTTTTGCATCTATCTTGGAGAATCCTTGATTGCTTGGAAGTCAAGGAAACAATCAACAAAGTCACGTTCATCAACTGAGGCTGAGTATCGTGCTTTAGCAGTTGTAACCAATGAGTTGTTATGGATTAAACAGCTCCTTAGAGATTTTGAAATTGATATGTCTACATCTATATATGGTTCTGTGTGATAGCAAGTCAGCCATACAACTTGCCAATGCCAACAATCCAACTACAAATGAGAATTCAAAGGATATTGACATAGATTGTCACTTCTTCGAGAACATGTGCAAAGTGGTTTTTTTTATTTAATTCATGTGAAGTCTAGTCAAAAATTGTCAAACCCTCTTACAAATCACTTTCATAAAGTTTAATTCCGAGGTTTCATGTCCAAGTTAGGAGTATTGAATTGAACGGGTTATGCGGACTCAGGAGCACTCCTATTAATCGTGTTTTCTTAACATCAATTATTAATATTGTCAGTATTGTTTTGGTGTTCACGAATATTTATTTGGAGTTTGATTTTTTTTTTTGTGTAGACGAAGTGGCAATCTTCATCGAAACTCACACGCACAGCTATGAGGTTTAGGGTTCAAACTCGGATGAAGGTGTCCAAATATGACATTTGCCAATTGAACTAGGCCTTAAAGACAGTTTGGAGCATTATTTTAAAAGATAGATTTTCTTCTTTTAAAGATTCAAATTCAAACATAATATTGTTTCAAGTTTTTATATTTTGAATTGGTTCTTTTAAATTTGCTTAGTAATAATAATAATAAATGAACATGTGAAATTTTGGAACTTGCCTCATCGTTGTCTTCTTCACTATTGTTTGAATGAATACTTGTTATAAGAGTCACGTTAGCATGCTCTTCATCTTCCTTTGGCGATGCTTCAGAGTCATCCCACATTCCCCCAAGACTCTTTTTATTGCCTTTGAATTTGCTCTTACATTACATGGCTTCTCCTATTCAAGTTTGGACATTTTGATTTGAAATGTCATGGCTTCTTGCACTCATAACAAACGATTTGTTACAAACTAAAACCAAATATTCAAACATAAAGCCTAAAAACATCAAATTTGTTCAAAATATTACAACACTATAAAACTAAGTCCAAAGACTCCTGTCATCCCTACCACGCCTACGACGATAAACCCGCCCTCATGAACCTCCGCCATAATTGATTCCAAGCTATTCCATCCAGCAGTCCCTCTCTCCACCACCCCATTGGTCGTGACAGATTATACATGACCTCTGATACGGCCCAATCTTCCGGTCAGCTCTAGGTACCCATGCTCTCCCTTCTGCTCAACATCAGCCTCATCAAGGGCCTCCTACTCGACTGGCATCGGGATATGAACAGCCTCGTCCAGAAGTATGAGGTGTAGATGTGAAATGAAATAAAACAATTTTATGTATCCATGTGCCGCCTCAACACTAGTCACAACAGAAAGCCCCAAGTCCTGATCTCTAAGCATATGATTAAGATAGTGCACATAGCGGTAACTGATCTTCGATAAGGTCGTTTGGGGAGATACACTGTCACATGGATGTCTGGGGACTATTTGGAAAAAATCAAACTAGCGAAGCACCCGCTATGACAGATATCGCACCCTACGAGACTCGTATATGAGTCATCCAGATTCCAGAGTAAAGACTTATCCGCTCGAACGGACATATGTGACGGTGTTCAGCATTTGGGGACATGTAAACACCCTGTCATATTCAGCGAATCGAGACGCGTTCTGTATGGATCAGGTTCAGCTTGACCCCTGGATGGGAGAAACATCATAGCATGTGGATGGTGATGGTCCTCATATCCAACCCATACATCCCTTGCACTAATACCCCTAAAGTGCTAAAATACTCAAGCCTGCAGCAAAGTGAATAACATGAGTATACTAACAATCAACGTACTGGTGAGTGAACAAGTAGTCCATTTTATATAGGGATGGGAGAGAGAAGCTTTAGGGTGTTTGTAGAAACTGTGGAAATGAGGAAGTTTCTGATTTCGTGTTATATATAAGGAGGTTTCTGATTTTATGATCCTAACTCTTTTCGAATTATAAAATTCGAAGGGCAGTTTTGAAAAGAAAAAAAAAATAGGGCGCGTGAGAATCTCATTAGGTGGGAAAAATAATAGTCCAATTTTTATTGATGTGTTGGGTTTTTGCTGAAATGCTTAAAATTCCAGGAAAACAACCTTATTGCAGGAAAACAACCATATGAAGCTAGATTTTCCAATAGAATTCTAAGCAAAAAAATGTATATCCAACGTTATGTTCCTTGGGGCCTGTTTAGCAATCTTCAAACTATTGTCTCATTATTGAGATATACTTTTTCAAACTCTAACACTTTATAATTTAGTTGTGAGAAATGTTAGAACACATTTTTTCCAAAATAATCTTTTAGGAACTTATATTAGTCTCACCATTTTATGTATAACACATTTTTAAAGTTTAAGACTAAGATTTTGTTTTTGAAGAAGTCAAAATGGAATTTATTAAAATCACAATGAATCCTAACAAGCACAAGGAATTCTAGACTAAGAGTCGAAAAGTAGCAACATATAAAGAAAAACAAAAGTTGTATCAAAACCCTCACCCACCATACATAAAAAAATATATATATAAAAAAAAACCTTAACAAACATCATTCCACCACCTGCATTCCTCTGCTCGCACACAACCCCCAAACAGCAACGTCATGAACCAACACAACAACCAACAACCTTTGAAAAACAATCGGTAACTATAACAATTGAAACAACAACAACCACCTTCACCACAACAACAATCGATGTCACCTTAACGAATCCACCTTTTACAACAACCAGCGCAACAACAAAATTCACCTTCACAGCAGCAACACCATCGATCCTCATCGACAAACCCCCAGATAATAGAGTAGTCGAACCGGATGAGAAGGTTATGATCAAACCCAACCGCTAAGGACCCATCGGCACTTCCTCGCACCACAAAAAACATGGCCTACATCACCACCTCACACCACCAACACCTCCTCCACATAGATCTAGATCGGAAGAAACAACCACCACACAAAAAACACCAGACAACCTGCGTTTTCTAACAGCCGCAAACTCAGCACCCGCAAGGAAGAAAACAGCACCGCCACATCTACAGTGCCAAAACCACCACCATCACCTCCTCTTACCACCAAAACCGAGACTTACCTCACCACCGTCACATAGTCATCTGGTGAGCCACCAACACGTCCACATAGCCAAGATACAACCTCCATGAGAACACTCCAAAAACCACCTTTCACCACCAGCCCACCACGGACCGCCGCACCATCGACCACCTTTCACCACCATTTCCGTTGTACCATCGAAGACACTCTATCATCACCTAAAATCCACCACTGCACCACCACCACCACAACACAAAAACCCCCCACTCAAACAAAGCACATCACCACCACGACACAAAACCTCCACCCTAACCACCACTACATCACCCATATAACTCATGGAAAACATCACCACATTCACCTCCTTTCACCACCAATGCAAAACTGTCAGATCCGGATTGAGAAGGTCCAAAGAAAACCTAGATCGATACAACAACAAAAAAGGAACGAAAACAAAATAAAAACGCACAACTGTTGAAAACGAAGCCGCCGCCGTTTGAAAAACGAACAAAAACAACCAACAAAACACGCAGGACCATCGGAGAACAGCAACATAAACGCCGGCGCCAACATATCTGATGTCAAGATTAAGATTGATTTCACTTAATAAAAAAAAATGAGTGTTATAAAGAGTATTAGAAAGAGAATGCCCAGAAGAAGAAGAAAATCAATAACTTATATTTACGGATCATCTGATAATATACTAACCAAAAATGTTGTAATAAAAGTGAATTTTAAAAAAATTGTATTAAATTACCGAATTGTGATCTTTCTTTTAATAAAATGTTCTAGTTAAAAAAGACAAACATAAAAATAAATAATAGATTTCACCATCAAATGTGTCCTGCCATCATAAAATTTTTTATTAACTATTTTGAAGTTCTTTGCGCTTATCTCTCTTCAAATGAATTTTTTTTATTTCTTTTGTGAAATGGAGAAGATTCTAAATTCATAACTTAGAATTACTATCTCAATATTAAATGTTTAAGACACGTTTATTTTTGTGTGTTTCATATTTTCATTTTAACTTCAACTTTTACATAAAGAGATATGGATCTAGTCTTTATCTACTACTTTCTTTTATAATTTTCCAAAACATGTTTAATAATTTTTTTTAAGGAAAAACATGTTTACTATTTTTAGAAATTTAGTTTTCTATTTTACTTTTAAGGTCTAGCGGCGCAATTTATTACCCGATTACCTTTCATTTATGTATAATTTTCATTTATATACATGTATTATTTTAAATAAGACATTTTTCTTAATCGGTATTGTATATTCTCTGTCATAATTGTTCACTATAAATCTTACATCATATTAAATCTCACAGCAAAAAAACTAAAAAAGTTAACTCATTTAAACTGGTTTGAGAGTTTGAAGTGCATTCCTTTTAAAGCTTGAAATCCAATTTTTCTTAATATCAATTTTAATAGACTAATTTATGGTATAAAAGAAAAACAAATAAAATTATTTTCAAAAAACAAACTAGGCCTTAGAAAGTTTCATTTTCATTGAAGCTGTTGGACCAACCTCACATTGATTGTTTATTCAATTACCTTTCCATCTCATTCAGTTGATACCATGTCTGTCAATATCAGTCTAAACTTTGACACCGTTTTCCCACTACATATGTTAATGAAACAATTTAAATCGCGTAGAGTTTTTTTTTTTTTTACAATAAAGTTGCGTAGAGATAAAGAATAGAAAAACCCCATCTACATCACTGCTTTATCATATTTCATAAAGAATAAAAGGGAAATTATGTTCAATCGTTTTCCCAAAAATATCATATAGCGGATAACCCAGCAAATATGGTGATTTTTTTACTGTAGCAAACACATTAGATACTAGATAATTTAATTATAGAGATATTTGATAAGTTGGGTTCACTTTGAAGAATCTACGACCTTTTTTTTTTATATATAAAAATAAAATGATATTCATTCATTCAAATCGAAAGATTACATCATTCAACACCGCAAAAAACGTAAAGGATGAATAAACAAACTCACAGCACCCCAAGTTAATAGCATATAACGGCATAATGCCTGAAAAAATATATGATAAAATTAAAGTGACCGGAATATCCATGACCTTCGGATCTGCAACGTTGACGCCCAAATCTTTGATTGAATAATCGATCTTTCAATATGAATCAAATAAACACCGCAAGAAGACGGGAAATCAAACAACGCCGCACAAGACGACGAACAACAAACCACCACACTTAGATGATGAAATCATAAAGAAAAATCTAGATCTATGTGAAAATCACTTATTTAGATTGAAATAGAGAGAAAAGGATGAAGATGGGTGATTTCAGGTCAAGAATTGACCCAAAACCACCCCTCAATGAAGAAATTGAAAGAGAAAACCTAGAGAGAGAAAACTAGGGTCGGCTTGTTGGAGAGGGAGGAGAAGAGTCAAGTGATGGAAAATATTTATCGCAACTACGACCTTTGTTTAAACACTCATTCACTCCAATTTAAGAACGCTTGAAAATTATTAAATGAGTCTCGTTAATAACTTTAAATTATCACTATATTTGAACAATAATTAATTTGTTTGCTGAACATTTTTTTTCAAACTTTTTAATAATATGCAATGAAATCCAAATTTTCAACAAAGAGACACAATGTTTGTAGAAGCATTGCATCCCAATAGCAATCCTTCTATTTGATATAAAAAAAAAATAGCTAGAAGGCTCTACCTAGTATTAAGCAAAATGTCTTCTATTGAAGATGCTCTGATAGTTGTAACTTCAGCACTAATGTCACTTTAACTAATTAATAACTTACCTCTACCCCAAATTTTGTAAATACATATATCGGTGCTCATTAAGATATGCTCTGATTTTGATGAACCTATATGACCCAATCCATTAAACTTTTTTCTTTATAATTTTTTTTGAGATGTCATACAATAAACATTTGTATTTTTTTAAAAAAAAAAATAAATTGATATTCATTTATTTAAAATGAGAGTACATCAGATACAATAACATTTTCAACATCGCTAAAAACGTAAAGGGTAAATCTGCGAACAAACTCACAACACTCAAGTTAATAACATACAACGGTAAAATGCCTACAATTAATATGATAAATTCTAAGTCACCGAAATACATGTGATTCCGGATCTGCAACGTCTACGCTCAAATCATTTATTGAATTTGTATATGACTGAAGTTGATCTTTCAATCAGAACCAAACAAACACTGCAACAAGACGTGAAATCAAATGCCTCATAAGACGACAAAGAACACAACACCCAATTCAGACAACGAAAACACAAAAAAACGTAAAATGAAAACCTTGATAACCACTTATTTAAATTGAAAAAAAAAATGAGAAAAAAAGATGCAGAGAGGTGATTCTAAGTAAAAAAAAGGCCTAATACAACCATTCCTCAATGAATGAAGGAGAAAGAAAACTTAGAGAGAAAGTGGAGTTTCTCTCACTAAAAAACTAAAGCCGACTAAGTAACGGTAAACATTTGTTCTAGTAAGCTACCAAATTTAAATGTCTTCCGTGACAATTACAAGACAAGCACTAATATTACTTTAATTAAAAAATCCTTTTCTCTATTTATTTAAATAAATATAGTATAAGATATTTTTTACCATAACATAATTATTATCAATTTCTTTTTATTCATGTTAGTTAAATCATTAGTGACTTGAAATGGTAAGGTAGTGATGCAGTGTGTGTTGAATGACTTTAATATAAATATCAATTTTTTTAATTCTCGTGATTTTTTTTTAAAAAAAGTTATATATATTAAAGGATAGAGGTAATATTAAATAACTAAATATTATGAAGATTTGAGTTGATTAAAAAAACTTCAACAATATCAATAATGGAAGATATATTGTATATAAAAAAAAACTTAGTAGGTCGGTCTGACGAATATAATAGCCTTTTTTTTAAGCCTTAACCTGACCTATTTAAATAAGTTTTATAAAAAGTTCGAGCCTAACATTCATACTAAACTACCTAAGTCAAACTAGACTTTAAATAAGTCAGGACGTAGGCTCATATCATACATCCTGTTTCCACCTTTATTCATAAGTCTATTTTAAATGGTCGTGTGTTCAATTAGAGGAATGCTAGCAACACACATTTTAACACACATTTTTTAACACACTCTCTTTGATTGGTTAAAATTCACATGGGACCTACCAAATCATGTGGGTCCCATATACATTTGGTGGGTCCCATGTGAGTATTAACCAATCAAAGAAAGTGTGTTGATAGATGTGTGTTAGAATGTGTGTTGCTAACATTTCTCGTTCAATTATATTTATGCAATATATAAAAAAGTGAATGTAATGGCAACTCTCAGTTCCTCAAAAAAAATAAAATAGTACCGCTCAAGTTTGGTTGATTTATGCCCTCATCATTTAATTATTTAATGCCATGTGAGCTTTTTGTATTGTGTCAATTTATTTAGAAATATAATTAAATTTTGGATGAATTTTGTTTAAGTATCGATATCCTACCAAACTTTAAGTAATTTAAAAATTTACTATATAAGAAAATACAATTTATTTGTCAAAAATGCAAACAAATAATCGATACATCATTTTAGGAAACAAATATAGTAAAATTATTTTTTAGGAAATTATTTTGAAATTTGTATAACCAACTTTTTAAAAGTGTTAAAAATGTTATTATCAATACAAAATTTATTTTTTTAATGTACAAGTATTTTAGTGGCATTAGTAAGCATACCTTTTACTTATCTCATCACCACCCACGTGTTAACCTTTCTATAGTATTAAATTGTCTTGTTCAAACAAGTTGTTTACTACTTTGAACTTTCTTTCTTTTATAAAATAAAAAAGTTGTTTACTTTAAAACCAAAAAAAAAAGAGAAAGTTCTCTCGAAATGAATGAATGAAAAAGAAAATCAATTTACCGTATCGTAGTTGAAATAGCGCGAGAAGATTTAAAAAAAGACGATATTTTGACGGTGAAGGAGAAAATGATTTATTTCGTTGTCGACAGAAGCTTTATGTTTTTGTGTGGCGTACACAGAATGCGTTGTCAGCTGGCATGGCAGATAAACTCTTAAAAGTGTACGAACATCGTTCCATTGGAATAATTATTCTTTTTTCTTCTTTTTTTTTGTTTAATAATTTTTTGAATAAAGTACTCTACTCAAAAATAACAAAGGACAATTGATTTATGACAATGATATTAATTGATGCCATGGAGTATGAAACATGTGTGATGCACGCGCCATAAACGAACAAAACACAATTTGATTGATCATATTTTGTTCGGTTCTATTTACCAGATATGTTTTGGTCAACAAAATATGATGTATTTAATTTAGAATTTGAATTAAATAAATCAATTTATGTTGACTCAAATGTTTTTTATAAATATGACTGGATGAAGTATTAATTTAAGAAAAATGTTAACTGGTGTCCTTGACAACTGGTTAATGATACAAAAAATGAAGTTACATACTTCATCTGTCTCATAATAATTGTCTTTTTACCATTTTTTTCTTAAAATAATTGTCACTTTAGAATACCAAAACAACATTTATTATTTTTATTATTATTATACTCTTATTTATTGAACTTCATCCAACTTAACTACTCCATTTATTACAATTAATAAGGATCTTTTAGTAAATGATACAAATTTTATCATCAAAATCAACACGATTAATCATTTCATTAATAATCGTGCATAAATCTTAAACGACTATTATTTCTAGATGGAGGGAGTATTAGTTATTGCATTGGAAATCGTGTAGTCAATCTATAAAAATTTTAAAAAATATTTTTTCAATTTATAACTTTCTTTTTTTATATCCTTAACTAGTGTCCCAGAGACACCGGTTAATATGACCCTTAATTAAAAAGGTTTTGTTAACAAGTATTTCTAAAACACTTTTAAAGATCATAAATGATAAATTTAATGAGTGTATTTAAAAGTAGTGTTATCAATCTTCTTTTTTCAATCCACGTCTCAAACCGTAAGGAGGTCTTTCTGCCATCCCTCACCTTCATTGTCACCCTGTCAGCATACCGATCAGACTGCAATCCCACCTTGGAACCGAGAAGCGACACATCTTTCAACCAATCCATACCTAATAGCTATGATCTCTTTCCATATTTCATGCCTTTGATGCAGAAGTCGCCACCTCCACTTACCAAGCAGTGCATGATTCACTAAACAAAGATATGTGATCCCATGGCCCCTTCACTCTTAGCCTTACACACATTCTTCTTGTTAGAACAATCACTCTGTTCTATGCGCAGCGAAAGTGCTTATTAAGAATAAGCTGTTTTGAGCAAGATGAATAACTAACAGAAAATGAAGAACTGAAAACTAGAGAAAATAATGAAGGGAGAATTTTTATTGATTCACACAACTACATTTGTTTACAACATAAGAGAGTG
>Ga0315915_1006234_pt1 | contig 14619 bp, 12 predicted proteins | sample MpolbnodulesMG_FD_207738 | JGI IMG/M metagenome (GOLD analysis project Ga0315915, IMG submission 207738) | Medicago polymorpha root nodule microbial communities from Los Angeles, California, United States - branched nodules | ecosystem: Host-associated > Plants > Roots > Nodule | place: USA... | reverse complement strand
CCATTTGGAAAATTTATATTTTTGATTAATTAAATTCTTCAATTTAATCATCAAATAATAAAATAATTCCTTAGCAAGAACTAGAACACTCGTTTGTGTGTGACCCTGTAGGTTCATTACTAAACTGTTAATAGATTAATCAAATTAATATATTAATCAAGGTAGGCATCTAGTAACACTCCTTGACGTCCAGGTAGTATGAAATATTACTTTATCTTCAAGAACCAATTAGAATAATATAATATTTTTTTTCTTCCGTCGTTACAACTCTTGTTAACTCTAGAGCATGGTACAATTTGTCAAACTCTAATAAGTTAACATATATGACTTAAGAAACTCATTTCTTCTTTCATTTAATTTCCCTGGCCAGGGTTTTAATTTTATCACAGAGTTCAAACTCTTTACCAAGAGTTGACGGATCCCATCTTGATTAGTCATTAATTATACAAGTATTTAATCGTATCCAATATCCTTTCAACTAGCACCCTAAGGTATTAGGTATTCAGAATCAAAATACAATAAATAACATGTTAAGTACCATGACGATCTCAGGTCAAAGAAAATCATTATATTCTTTCTTGAGAAATTTTTCTATTGACATTTTAAGGTAATATCGACCATTAGAAATTCTCAGTTGAGTCAGTTCAATGATCACGTCTCTATATGCATCATCTATATATGTAATTTAATAAATGAGACTTATTAATCTTTATCCAATAAAGACTATCGCATATATATTGATCTATCCGAATTATTGATGTCCTATTCACAACAATCATACGATCAAGAACAATTTAGATTAAAAATAATAAATATCATGATAACAAGTCTATAGTTTTAATCAAGGACGTTATCAAATAAACTATTTCACTAAACAGTAAACAAGATAATGAATATTTATTAATTTTAAAATCGGTTACATAATTGATTGCATCTCGGGCATCTCCAACAATTTTCCCAATGTGCAATGGTACATATGAAACTATCATGCACACATTACGTGATTGTGAAGTTGTTAATGAGGTGTAGTTGTTCTTCATCATTTGTGGAATGAGCACAATATTACATATCAAATCACAAGTAAGGTCCAAAGACTAACTCATCAAATTAGATAAAACCAGGGGCGGATTCAGACATTTGGTATATGTTTGGCTAAAATTTCAAAGAAACAATAATGTAAACTATATTAAAAATAAGAAATAACATTGTTTGATGCAATATAATTACAATAAAAGTAGTCTCTTGTCCGTTTGTTGAAAATAAGCTAAAATAACATACTTGCTAATAATAATGCAAATTAGAAACGCTAGAGGCCGAAATCAATATAAATAATCTTTACAAAGTAGTTTGGCGAAATTTTTAGAGTGATCAAAACATAAAGATTACAAAACATGATCATGAACTTGCGTTTTACATAACACCATTATACAGAACAACACTAATAAATTTGCACACTCATCCTCAAGTAACCAAACCAAACAAATATCATCGATATTCATTCACATCACAAAACAACAATTTCCAATGTGTTATATATATATATATGCGCCATGGCCATAACCTACATCCGTCACCGGACAAAACCATGTACAAAACAAATTAACCACTCTCATTAGTTTATAAAGTTTTTTTTATAGATAAATGGAATGACAATAACCAATTGAAAACTCAAAGAAATGAAGGATCTCAGATTCAAATCTAGGTCACGACATCCAGCCTATCAATTTTAGAATTTGTCGTTGATTTAGGATTTATTGACGAGTATATTAAGTTTACGTACCTTGAATAAATATGATTTATCTTTAAACTAAAATATTTAATGGAGTGTGCATATAGAATGAGAGGTAGAGAGAGAGGTGGTGGCTCAAGGCTTCGTCGAGGGCAGACGCACCGGTTTTCTTATTCACCTGAAGTGAGGACACAAAGGGGGGAAGGGGTCCAAGCTGGGTGCCACAAACAGGTGGGGATGGGGAAGATTGGACTGATGTGGTTTCTCGACGTCGGAGAGCGCGACAACAGGATAATTATGGACAGGACAGGCAACGGGATAATTGGAGGAATGGAGGTGCAACGGTTTCAGCGGCAAGGGTTTCTAGGGTTAGGGTTTCAAGGCGCGAGCTCTCTTTATCACCGGAAAGGTATCAGGCAGATTATGGCAGGTATTTAGGTAACAACATAAGGTCTGTAAGCACTGACGGCAGAAGGTCACGATATGAGAGGAGGGGAGAACACGCAGCTGATGTTAATCATCACTATCAGTCGTGTTTGGATGAAAACAGAAGGTATGTAAGCACTGATGGCAGAAGGTCACGTTATGGGAGGAGGGAAGAATGCTCATTTGATGGTAATCATCTCCATCAGTTGGGCGCGGCTCAGCTTTGTGAGAAGGAAGATGTGTCAGACTCAGCCTTAAAGCGGTATGTTACATTCTATTTCACGAATTTTCCCGAACAAATCTCGTATTTATATTTGAGAAGGATCTTTGAGGTGTGTGGAATTATTAAGGATGTTTTTGTTGCAAATAAGCGTAACATGAATGGGGAAGTCTATGGTTTTGTTCGTTTTCCGAAGGTTAGAGATGTTTCCAAGTTGTTACAGGCGTTGAATGGAGTTTGGTTTCGACAGTACCGTATTCAAGCTAAGGTAGTGAGGTTTGATAGGCATGCGATGAATGAGGTGAGGAAGGAGGGAGAGAAGAGAGCTGATGTTATTATTGGAAGAAATGTTGAGGTGCTTGAGGGAGAAAAAAGAAAGGTGAAGGGGTTGCATGGGGAGGGTCGGGATGGTGAGGGAGAAAAAATTAAGAGCAAGGGTAAGGTGGTTGATGTAGGAGGGAGTGTACCGCCAATGAGTGAGAAGGGAGAGGAAGGGGAGGGAGTGAGGGTGGGGGAGGTGCTGGTTCGGTTAGGAGGGGAGACGGAGAAGAAGGTTGCGGCTGATGGTGTGACGGTGGGTGCAGATGTAGGTGTTTTGAGGAAGGGTACGAAGGTGGTGAAAAGTCATGTGGAGAAGCAAATAATACCACAGAAGTTGGTGCACACATATAGGTCTGTTGAGGAAGATTTACGGTGGGCACGAGGTGGTTTGGTGGCTACGGTGATTAATGGGGAAGCTATTCCGGTGATTCAAACTAGAATATCGGATGTGGGCTTCAAAGAGTTGGACATTATTCCAATGGGTGCAGATAAAGTGTTTGTTAGTAGCTTGCCTCAGACCGACGTTTCGACCATTATTGATGGGGCAAAGGATTTCTTCAATCATTTCTTTTCAAGTTTTGTTCGGTGGGACAAACAGTTCGTGCCTTTTCAACGGGGTGCATGGCTGAGAATTTACGGTATACTGGTACATGCGGGGGAACGAGCGGTTTTTAAGTTTATGCACAATGGATTGTGGTCGTTATTTACGGTCAGATGGATGTTCCATAGAGAAATAAATCTTTGATTATGCTCGAGTTGCTACATCTTCTCTTGACATTATTTCTGATGTGGATAAACTGTTAATCGATGGCGTGTTGGTTGAAATCAAAATTATGGAGGAGTGGGGATTTAATATAGGAGAGGATGCATGCTTATTTGAGGATGATAATGATTCCAAGGTTTCTCTAAATGACCAAATAGAGTGCCATGGGGATCCTGAAATTAATAACAATGCTGATGTTTTGGTTGAGAAGTTGGTAGAAGAGGAAAGGTTATCTATGAAACATGTTGCAGCAAAATTCTACAGATATGTGGTTGTGGAGGCTTGATCCGTCGAGTGGTTACTCAGTCCATGGTGTTTATCAAATGCTTATCAGTCAGGTGGTTCAGACACCGAACATGTTATCTGATTTAATTTGGCACAAACAGGTTCCCTTGAAGGTGTCTATTCTAGTGTGGAGGCTTCTTCAAAATAGGTTGCCGACGAAGGATAATTTGTTATTGTGTGGTATTCTCCCTCACGATAATCAGCATTGTGTGGCGGGGTGTGTCGACAATGAGACTGCCCAACATTGTTACTTTCGTGTTCGTTTTTTGCATCATTGTGGGTCAAGATTCGGTCTTGGTTGGACGTATCTACAGCCGAGCCGTTTGGTGTGTCAGCTCATTTTTATCAGTTTGTTCATTCAGCATGTGGATTGTGTGCTTGTCGTTCTTTTATGCAGCTTATTTGGATGTGATGTGTGTGGATTATCTAGAATAAAAGAAACAATCGGGTCTTCAAAAATAAGGAGAGTGTCATCCATCAGTTGGTAGAGAAAGTCAAATTACATTCTTTATGGTGGATGAAGACTACTAATATTTCAATTCGGCCTAATTTTCATATGTGGTGTTCAAGCTCTTTTGTTTGTTTGGGCATTGGTTAGCCTGTTTTGTGTACTCATTTTTTGGACTCTGTACTGTGTACTTTTGAGGATTCTTGAGCACACCTTGTGCTTAAGGATCCTTTTGTGTTTCTAATATATTTCATTTTTGCTTGTTAAAAAAAATAATATTAATTATTAATAATGTCTTTTTGAGAGGAAATATTAATAATGGTATTAATTGTTACATAAGCTTATGGTAACTGGACTGTGTTATATCAGAGACGCAAAGTAAATGTTCTCTTGAACTCAGCTCAGTTGATAAGGACAATGTATAATATATCTAAGGTTCAGGTTCAAACCTTGGCCACCAAAAAAAAAAAAAAGCGCAGGGTAAATATTTTGGTGGTATCCGGGATTTGAACTCCGGATCTTGCATATATTATGCATTGACCTTACAAACTGAGCTAAACTCACAGGGGCAGCGCAGGGTAAATATAATAGTATTATACTATTTTGTGAAGAAAGATTAAAATAAATAGTGAAAAAAAATAATATATATCATGTCACTTTTCTATAAAAAAGAAAAATTGTCACGTCCCTTAAAAAAATCATGTCACGTTTCAATCAAATATGATTTATTAATATATTATGGAAAAAGTTTTTTTTTAAAGATGAAAAAGGTTATTTTTTAAAGGTTGGGAGCCTAATTATTTAAAAGGAGAAAATATAGATAAAAGGAAAAAAAAAGTTGGTGCCAGCATGTTTAGACTCTTTTTTTTTTGACAAAAATAAACGATATTCATTCATTCAAATTGATGGAGAACATCGATACAATACAAATCCAAATTCGCTAAAAACAAAAAGGATGAATATGTGAACAAACTCACAACATCTATGTTAATAGCATAAAACGGCAAAGTACATATGCCTACAAATATGACTAATATGACTATATTAAAGTCTTCGAAATATTCATGTCTCCGGATCTACAACGTTGACGACGCCAAAGTCATTGTCATTGATGGATCTGCACTTGCTCAAAGCTAATCTTTCAACCTAAATCAAATAAACACCGCACTAAGACGGGAAATAAAAATCACACCGCACAAAGACGGAAAATCAAAACAAACAGAGTCGTTCAGAGACGACGAAATCACAAAAACAAACGAAAGAACACAAAAAATATATGAAATCACTTATTCAATTAGGATATAAGAAAAAACAACTCGGAGGGGTGATTTTTGGATCAAAATTGACCATAAATCACCTCTCTAACAAGAAGAAGAAATGGGTGACGGCTATGATTTGAGAAGGAGAGAAGAGAGATGTTTAGACATTTTTGTAATTTATAAAGAAAGAGGAGCTTCTACATTATTCAAATAAAAATAATTTCAATTTTTTTTTTTTAAGGAAAAAATCATTTCAATTTATTGATTACGATTTGATTAGCATATATAAAGAAAAATTTATAAGAAAAGTCGAATAACAGAAAATTTTCTAAATTTATAAATTAAAATTGAACTTTTTTTTGGATCTTATACTATATTAATGATTTGTGATTCATGGAAATACGTGTGCTGCATAATTTTAATAATAATATCTTACTTCTATATTTTCTTCGACCTTTTAAATTTTTATTTTATTTTAAGGAATTCGACTTTTTAAGTTGAATAGTAATAAACTTGTGTTAAGTATGAGTCCGTGCTTACAATAATATTTGTATTGAAAGATATTGAAAAAAGTTAATGATAAAGGTGACGTTAATGATAAAAATATTGAAATAGTTGTTATTAAATGAATTTTTTAATTGAAGAAGTTTTTTTTTTTAAGAAGTTAATTTAGTCCATTCAAATTAACATCGAAGGGAATCGAACCTGATATCTTGAGGACGAGCACACTCTCACGTCCCAAGTTAATACCACCAAGCTAACTCAAGTGGGTTAATTTTATTTTTTTTTAAAAGAAGTTGTTATTAAATATTATAAAGTTATACACTAAAAATATGACAAAACTCTAAAAATATAAAGATCTCACGGATGATAAAGACGGCGTTAACGAGTCTCGTGTTTTTTATATATCATTTACAAATATCTATATTTTTTATATAGATTTGTAAATAATAAATATGTATCACATTCGTGATTTTTAAATTAAATTATAATCATATATTATAATCACTCTTATTTTGCATCCCATTTGCCTAAAAAAAAAATCATATTCTTATCCTTACATTAAATATTATTTCAAAATAAAATCATTACATTAAAAATGAGATAAAATAAAATAATAAATATAGATTCTTTTTAACAAAATAAGTATAGATATTTAATTAATTATTTCAAAAAATATAGATATTTAATTAATAATATATATTTTTCCTATCATTATAAACTTTCCTTTTTTAATTGATTATTAACTATGGGCTGTAAACGTGTAAACCAGTGAAACCAGAGTTCATCTTGACACTTAACCACATATATAAATAGAGTCTTGTGATGTATAATTTTAATATACATTTTCTCTCTACTTTTGTAGCCAAATCAAAAATGGCCAAGAGACCATTTTTTGAGTTCATTTTGCAGGTGATCAATTTAGTCTTCCTTGTGTGGGGTTTAGGTACCTTAGGCTATGGATTAGCTTGCTTCTTCAAGTGGAAACAAACCCTTCCAAATGGATCTCATCGCTTGTTGCTTGCTCAACAATCTCAGGAAACACTTCCTAAGGCTTTGTATGTTTGCTTACCTTATAATATTTTTTGAAGAAACTTTATGATATATTTTTTTTAGGGTTTGTAATATAATTGTTCACCTTTTTAAATTTGCGTATATATATTTGTTCATCTTATATGTTGTTTTTTAATGAGATTATATCAATTTGGTGCACCTTATGCTATGTTTTTGGAGAATTATATTTTGATTATTTGAACCAAAGTTCAGATTTAAATGTATATTAAAAGATGAAAAGAAAAAAAAATTATATGATGATTATAATTTCAATGTATGTAAGAAAAATTCATTTAAAATTAAGCAGATTCATCACATCAAACCTGATCAGTTTTTGATGAAAAAAATACACATATATTTCAAAAACATCTTTAAAGTGATTTATGGTGCAGGAAAATTATACTTGTGTTATTAAACTTTTTCACTGTTTCACAAATTTTGCAGGTTTATTTACGTGATGATTGGAATTGGTGCAATCCTTTTAATTGGCTCTTGTTTGGGCTATGTTGGAACAGCATTAAGGAGTCCATGTTGTTTGCTTACTGTATCCTAAATTATATATGAAGTGAAAATAATTGATAACCACTCTTGAATTATAGGTGCAAAAAGTTGTTAAAAGTAATTATTTTAAAAAATTATTATATTTGCAGTTTACTTTTAAAATATTTTACACAATTTTTTTTCTTCATCTTTGTATATTTTCCTTAATTCAGATATTTCAGTATTGTGTGTTCTTGGTACCACCTATCATGGTTGAGTTGGGAATTGCACTTTTAATATTCTTTGATCACAGCTGGAAACAGGTGAGAACCATTTATAGGGATTTAGTAATTTGGTCACTTAAATTGTTCAAGAATTTTCAATGTTACAAGTCACATTAGAATTTCCTAAATTTCAAATCAAATTCTTTGATCCTATATGTAATTTATAGACTAAATTGTTCATTTACTCTTATTTCTCTATTACCATGGTTTAAATTAATTTGCAACATAATTATTAATTTTCTATAACATTGCAAAATCTTCATAGGTTATACCAAAAGATATAAATGAAGACATAATCTATAATTTTTTCAATGACCATTGGAAAATCATCAGATGGATAGCTCTTGGAGAATTTACATTACAGGTAACATGAGATATACAATCTATTGAATAGAGAAAACAAACATATACAAATTTTGGTACATTTCTTTATATTGAAATCTCAAATCATTCAAATTTTTCTTGATTATTTTTCTTGTTTTCATTCTCAGATTATTGCTTTGATTCTGGCGATATATTTGCGATCTGTGTTCAGTAGCACATGCTATGACAGTGATGATGAGCGTGTAGAGAATTTCCTGCGTTCTAGAAAACAAAATTACAGTAGGCTGGTCGCGCCAACTCACGTCGCCACTCTATCGAGGAGTTCTACTCATGTCGGTGCTCGTGCCAATGCTAGAGATTCAACAAAGCCCGCTAGCCCGTCAAATACCGATGTCAATGTCAATGCTAGAGATGCAACAAAGCCCGCTAGCTCGTCAAATACCGATGTCAATGTCAATGCTAGAGATGCAACAAAGGCCGCTAGCTCGTCAAATACCGCTGCCGATGTCAATGTTAAAGATGCAATAACCTCTACCGATAATGTTGTATAATTTGATGTAGAATCATTTACATGGTTTTGCTTCGAAAGTAAGTTTGATATAATATTGGTATAATTTTTTAAACAAACATATTATTGTTTATCAATTACATTCAGATAGAGGTTTTGATATTAATGTGAAACTATATTATGACGTTAATGAAACATTAATGTGTGTGAACAATGTAAAACTATATTAGATCTTCCTCTTGTTGACGATGACTTGAACCAAAACAATATTAAGTTAATGAAAATTTAATGTGTGTGAAGAATGTGTGAATAAATGAAGCAATAATATAGAAGATATAGTGGAGATTATGAAGATTCACATATATTAATGATTAACACTGGTTCATTCAATTTGAACTAATCTTGTCTTTACAACTTGTGATTTTTTTTTACTAGGGCTTGAAATTCGTCATCTGATATGTGCTCTTACAACTATGTAATATATATTCTCATGAGACTTGCAACACTGTATTATATTAGCTTGCACTATCACTAAATTTTGAATGGACTTGAGGATATAAAAATGGATATGTGTATGATTGTTTGGGACCAAATTACAACTTTACTAAGATTGGTTGTTAATGGGTGGTTATATATATGCAACACACTTTAAATAGGTGATCCAAAGACCTAAGATACCTTGTGGATTCTACTAGTCACCAAAAACCCTAATTACGACGTGTTAGTGAACTAAACAGAAATAGATCTATAGTCTAATATTTAAAATATTTTGTTGAGGTATATGCCACTTCCTAAAGTTCTATCACTTTTTTTAAACATGTAAAAAATTTATAACCTAAATTGAGTTCATGCCTAATTAGATCCAACACGTAACTCTCAATATATACCAAATCATAACTTTAATAAACTGATAAATTAGTTCAATAGTTCTCAAACAAAGATACGGAAATAAAAATAATAAAAAAGGGCAAGACAAATTAATAAATTTTAGAATGTGAACTTGTAAACTAAGAAATTTTGTCAAAACTTTGCTTTATCTCAAAAGGAAAGAAAAATTATTCATTGAATTACTTTTTCTTAATACCAACAGTTTCCTCTTCAGCTGAAACTGATTTGGTACATATTTGTGCAATATAATTTTCGATAGCATCTGAATTTGTCGACATTAAAGAGAGCAAAATGCAGAGAAAAAGCAATGTTAAAATAAGCATTCTTGCATATAAGAAGGTTTTAAATACCACCCTGTCACTGTCATTCTATGCATAGTTTTAAAACTCGGCTCGGTCATCGACTCGGTAGAGGTACTGGGTTACTGAGTCGATGGTCGAACCATTGGGTCACTAGTTGAACTGCATGACTGAATCAGATCAAACCAGACGACTCGATTAGATAACTCGGTGTTTAGATTAAATATGTATATGTATTTAATCAGATTAAATCGGATTGAACCAGAGACTCAGTCACTCCAAAAACTAAAATAATGACACATATAGAATAGAATAAAAATAAATATCCAACAAACATAATTTTATAGACTAATTATTATGAGTTTAAAATGAAATATTTGTGCTTGATAATTATGTATATATATTTTGAAATAATTATATATGCTTATGAGTTTGACAAAGATTTTTTTTTAAAGATGATTTTGATAAAGATTATATAAGTTTATTTTATGAGGTATTTTTATCATAAAAAAATAAAAGAAAATTGAAAGGTATTTGCTTTATGATAAATATTTCGACGAGATGGTAATATAGGTAGTGATCTTTAGCCAAACATGTGTTATTGTAATCATAGTAAAAGCAAATTGAACACAAAAACTAATAGTGTTTTAGTGGCTAGGAGAGTTTTCTTTTTTTGTTGGGTCACGAGTTCAACTCCCACCAACGCTACTTTTTACAGCATAATTTAATTAAAATATCTTCTTGCATCAAACCGGTCTAACCAAATACTCGGCCAAGTCACCGTTTTACCGGTTCTCGCCGAGCTAATTACATGACCGATCCAAAGGTCTGCTCGAACCGGCCTACCCACCGGTTCGACTGGTCCGACCGGCCGATTCGAATCAAGTTTTAAAACTATGATTCTATGTGTGTGTATAATTTATGTTTAACAAAAAAAATAAAACTTTTTTGAAAGAAAAAAAAAACCATGTTTAACAAAATTCTTCATATGAATATATGTGTGTGTCTTTAATATAAACATTAGTTAATCTTGTCATCAACATATTGATGTGGCCCTAAAACATTATCATGGAAAGATATATATTTTTTTTTTTGGGTCAAGTAGCCTAATTGTAATAAAAATTCGCCCTTAAGGTGCATAAATGGGGATTCGAGGTTCACCCTTAAGGTGCATAGAGGTTTGGACATAAAATATTTTACTTCTCTTTTTTAATAGGTTGACTTATGTTGTTGTTCTTGTTGTTCCTTGGATAGTTTGATCAAACATGGCATCTATAAATGTTGATTGGAAGCCAGAGCTTGGAATGTGATTTGATAATATGGAAGAGGCTAAACAATTTTGGCTTGCTTATGGTTTACGTGTGGGCTTCAGAGTTAGAGTACGTTTTACAAACAAGAAGAAAGACGGTAGTGTAACGTCATGTAGGTTGGTTTGTTGTAAGGAAGAGCTAAAGAATAAAGGGAACAAAAATACATATGAAGGAAAATATGATAGAGCCGATACTAGAACAAATTGCCTTGCAAGAATTACACTTTCACATTGTAAGAACGGAAAGTTGGTCATCCATGAGTTTGTAGATGAACATAACGATGAACTACAAAATCCGGAGACTAGACACATGCTTCGATCACATAGAAAGATAACTGAAGTACAAGCATATGAGATTGATATGGCCAATGACTCTGGATTAAGATAGAAGTTCACATTTCAACTTATGACCACACATGCAGGGCATAATGCTAATGTAGGATTTACATAGAAGGATGTAAGAAATTACATCATTGCAAAAAGACAAAGAAGTATGGCGTATGGTGAGATTGGATGTCTTTCACAATATTTTCAACGACAATTGTTGGAGAATCCATCCTTCTCTCATGCATATCATATGGATGCAGAAGAACAAATTACAAATGTGTTTTTGTCTGATGCACGTATGATTTTGGATTACGGGTATTTTAGTGATGTTGTTTCATTAGATAGCACATATTGTACCAACCATGCCAATAGACCACTTGCTTTTTTCTTTCTTTCTGGTTTCAACCATTATGGAGGTTCAATCATTTTTGGTGCAGCACTAATGTATGATGAGACAATTGCGTCATTTAAATGGTTGTTTGATGCATTTTTACAAGCACACAACAACAAAAAATCAAAGACGATCTTCAATGACCAAGATCAAGTAATGGCAAGTACACTTGCAAAAGTGATGCCTGAAACTCACCATGGTTTATGCACATGGCACTTGTTACAAAATGGAGTCAAATATCTTTAGAACTTGATGAAGGGAGGAACTTTTTTGCTTAGAGATATACAAAAATGCATGTATGATATTGACAATGAATCAGATTTTAAGAAACTTTGGTTTGATTTGATCAACGAATATAATATTCGTGATAAACCTTGGATCAAGTCAACTTATGCCATTAAAAGAATGGGTTGCGTGTTGTATGAAGGAAGTGTTAACACTTGGCATGTGAAGTACACAACTTAGTTTGAATGCTCACTTCAAGTCTTGTATGAAACCAAATGTGGATATCATACAATTCTTCAATCATTTCGAAATAGTTGTTGATGAGAAGAGAGCAAAAGATTTGAGTTGTGTGTATGAATCCTCACATAAGCTTGCAAGGTTGAAATATGTAATTCAATCCTTGTCCAGTTACGGCTTTGAATCAGGTAAGAAATGACTCATTAATATTTAATTCGGAAGTGTTTGGGAATATACAAAAGAGGAAGATTATTCTTGAGAAAAGAATTAAAGGAATTCAATTATCTATTGAGATGGTTGATTCTGCCAGATTAGTGTACCTTGAGCAGGAACTACAACAAGAATATGATATAGTACTTTTCCAAGAGGAACTCCACTGATACAAACAGTCTAAGGAAAAATGGATCAAGTGTGAGGATTAAAATACCAAATATTTTTACAATCAGACGGTTATTTGAAGAAAACGTAATAGAATACATGTGCTTCACCTTCCTAACGACATATCGTGTACGAATGATGATTTGCTGAAAGATGAGGCGTAGAGATATTTCAAGCAATCATTTTGTAGCTCTTCACAACAGAAAAATAGTGTTCCACCTAGTGATGGATTACATGTTCCCAAACTTTCTAAGGAAGCTACTAGTATTTTAACTCAAGTGGTAGCCAGAGAAGAGGTAACTAAGGCACTCAATCAGATGCATGTGTATATGTCCCCGGGACCAGATGGATTTCAATGTATCTGCTTCAAACAATATTGGCATATCGTGGGGGGAGATGTGACTACTCTTGTGACTCAAGCATTTGCTACATGTACTTTTGATTCAGTTATTGCAGAAACTCTAATAGCTCTTATCCCTAAAGTTGACTGTCCAAAATGCTTTAAGGAGTTTCGACCAATAAGTTTATGCAATACCAAATACAAACTTATCAAAAAAGTGTTGGTGAATAGATTGAGGCTTTTCCGAGACCAAATAGTTGGGTCGTATCATAGTAGTTTTCTCCCTGGTATGCGGATAATGATATTATTTTGCAAGAAGTTATTCATTCGATTTGTAAATCAAAGAAAAAGAAGGGAGATATGGTATATAACATTGATTTAGAGAAAGCTTACGATCATGTGAGCAAGTCTTTTCTATGGAGTTGTCTCCAACACCTTGGTTTTCCATCTATTAATATTGATTTAGTTATGCATTGTGTGTCTGCTTCAAGCCTCTCACTCATTTGGAATGGCACAATGTTACCTGCTTTTACTCCTACTCATGGACTGCATCAAAGGGATCCTTTCTCCCCTTATCTTTTTGTGATTTGTATGGAGTTTTTATCCCATGATATTTTGAAGGCAGTGGAGTTGAATCATTAAAAGGCGGTGATCATATCTCGCAACGGACCGACTCTATCCCACTTATTTTATGTGGATGATATTGTTTTGTTTACTAAGGCTACGAGATCTCAAGTTGTCATGGTGGAAGGGATTTTGACAAATTTTGAAAATATGTTAGGGTTGAAAGTTAATATCTCAAATTCTAGAGACTTTTTTCTTCCAGCTACCACTATTAGAAGTAGGATTGAATTGATGTTTGCGACAATTGGAATATGGCAAACCTCTTCGCTATAAGAGTGGCTATGAATTTTTGATTGATAAAATTCACAGGAGATTAGCTTCCTAGAAGAACAAGTTCTTTTACAAGGCGGGTAGATTGGCCCTAGTACCGCCGGTATTGACTTCAATTCCCAGCTATTACATGTATATTGCTTGGTTACCCTATTCTATTTGTGAGCAAATAGATAAGTATGCACATAGTTTTTTGTGGAATGGGAACCAAGACAAGGGCGTCCATCTGGTGGGATTGTATAAGATCCCTAGACTGCGAAAAGTTGGTGGTTTGGGTATTCGAAGGGCTCACGAATCAAATACAGCTATGCTGGGGAAACTGGTTTGGGACATTCATTGTAATTCATATAAGTTATGGGTCTGTCTTCTTCGACACAAGTTTGTTAATGACAAGTTCTTTCTTGATATGCCCACAACCCTAGGTGCCACTATATGGAATTCTATTATGAAAGCAAAGGAAACACTTCGAAATGGGTTCGATTATAAACTGGAAGATGGGTCTTCTTCCTTTTGGTATGCGCCATGGACCAAATTTGGGAAGTTGTGTGAGAAAGTTTTATATGTTGATACTCATGATGTCCACTTGACAATAGCTGATGTGGTTCAAGATGATGTTGGAACAAGGGTGTTTCACAAGTCACCTATTGAGTTTTGACAATAACAAGGTATTAAAAATAATCAATTGGATATGCTAAACAATTTGTTCAACAGTGCAGGATCCATAATCAAA
>Ga0315915_1006233_pt1 | contig 14620 bp, 4 predicted proteins | sample MpolbnodulesMG_FD_207738 | JGI IMG/M metagenome (GOLD analysis project Ga0315915, IMG submission 207738) | Medicago polymorpha root nodule microbial communities from Los Angeles, California, United States - branched nodules | ecosystem: Host-associated > Plants > Roots > Nodule | place: USA... | reverse complement strand
ACAGTGTTCCTCCAGACTTGGAATGAATTTGAAATTGATCCTTCATAGGACAATAACCATATCAGGCAAAAGATCATTGGTTATTTGATCAAGCTTCAAACGACTCTATTTTGATGTGCTGGCAATTTTCAACATATCTTTCACACCTCTATATAAAGGAGTGAAGACCTGTTGTTTGGATATGCAAGACTGATACAACAATTTACAAGTGCCAAAACTCTGCTAAAATTGTTCTGCATCAAAAGTTCACTTAGAATTTCTTATCAAAGTTCATATCTTAGAAATTCTAGAGTCTTAAGAGTCTGTATCTAATTTGCATTGTGAAGACCATTGATTGTATATCAAGTGTTCAACCTCAAACAAATTTCTTTGTAATTCTGTTTGAATAGAAGTCTCTTGCTTGTGTGCTTGAGCATATGAAGTCTCTTGATTTAGTTCAGGAGCATTGGAAATCTCTTGCAGTTGTGCTTGAGTAATTTGAAGTCTCTTGCTAGTTGTAGCAGTGAGCAGTTGTAATCAGATATTACATTTTTAGTGAACTCTCATTGGAAGTGCAAGGGGGATAGGACTACTTCCGGTTTGTGGAAGAAACCTGTATAATTGTTTTGTGTCTTTCTTCTCTCTCTCTCTCTGTTTTTATCCGCTGCATTTAGATTCTGATTATCACTTCAGAAGCTAAACTCTATCTGCTTCTGATCAGTGACTTCGGTAGGAGAAAACGAAGAAAAAGCTAACACAATTCAACCACCCTTCTTGTGTTTTTCTCACCTTCAGACGCTCCCTCACTTATTCACAGTAATTTAATTCTTCTCTATTGTGTTATATGTTTGCTTTAATTTGTTAAGATTTAAAATCCATCTAATCAATATGGTAACTTCAATTATCTGTGAGATGGGTGTAATGCATAACAACAATACAATGAAGAACATATACGTGACTATGTTGACTACTGGATACCCCCACATGATAACCTCAAATATGTTAGTCATTCTATTCAATTATATAACACATATTTCCAACTAATCTTACACATTCATAGATAATTAAATATGTTTTTAATTGCAGGTCTATGTTCCAATTGAGGATGTTTGTGGCAAATGGTTTTTGATTGTTGGTTCAATTGAAGAACGTTTGTTCTATCATATGAACCCTTACGCTGCAAAGCAAATGTGTTACCTAAATAAAAATAATTAAAAATTTAGTATTTAGAATTACATCAAAATTACTTTTACTTATTATCTTAATTACAATTTTAATACACACTACAGTGGGATATTATCTGACCACTACCCTCTAAATTATAACCTTTTGTGCATTGAACTTGAAGTTTATGGTTTGAAAAATTAAAAGGTTGGGGAATGAGGGATAGCAGTACAATACCATTTGTAGGGGTATATGCTGATCGGTAAAAAGCATTTGTAGGGGCATATTTATCAATTCTCTTATTGAAATGTGCATTTACTTGGGTCGTTTAATCAAAGCTGAGAGACACTCCACTAGTAAATGGCCCAAAAGCTCAATACTACAATCATACAACAAAGTTTAGGGAAATTGCTTTTGTGGCCCCCCAATGTCTCTTAGGACTCCAAAAACAGTTCCGTGCATAACTTCCGAAGGTTTTTTTTTTAGTTTTAACACATTTGATACATAAATTTTGAATGATACTTTTTTTAGAATAAAGAGATACTGAACGTGGGGAAGGAAGGGGGGGGGGGGTGTGAAAAGCAGAACCCAAATGTTAGTTTATTGAGCTTATTCACGCTCTTCCGGCCCAGGAGCATCCCCTCTCCTTGCTATTTTACATTTTCTCTAAGTCACAATCCATTCTATGATAAAAAAAAACGGAGGAAAGTACAATTCTTATAATTGTTGCTTTAAATTGCTAAAAAACAATTGTTGCTTTAATATTTTTTCTTTAAATTGATTGATATGTAATGGAAAGTTAAAAAACTTTTAAGAAGAAATCTATATTTTTTTTAAGAAAGAAGAAGAAATCTATTTTTTTTACTGGTTTTGACACATTTGTTCTTTTGAACAAACTAAAATGATGAACAAACAATGATTCACCCCGCACAAGGCGTGCAAAGGAGAACCACCCAAGAGTATTTACAAAGTCAAAGTGCCGTAATTAAGGAGGCACAAGCAAAATAGACAACCGTTCGCTTTGGCATCAGGTGTGGAACTGGTTAGGTATTTTCTCGGTTCAGCCTGGTGAGCTTCGACTTCATTTCCACGAGTTTACTAACTTGGCAGGTTTACATCGAGCTACTCATGTTTTCTTCAAAATTATTTGGTTTACTTTTGCGTGAGTGATTTGAAAGGAGAGAAACAACCGTGTATTCCAAAATACGGTATCTAACCCTTCTATTCTCATTGACAAGGTTAAGCAACATTCTTTCTTATGGTTGAAAGCAGAGCAGGTGAACTTTAGTTATAGTTATTGTGGCTGGTGGAAACATCCGCTCCTTTATATGGGTGTCCACGTATAATTTGTTTTCGGTTTTGACACATTTGTATTTTTTTGTGATTTTTTTTGAGATGCCACAACATAAGGTGTGTCAGGAATAAAAATGTCATTAGAAAACTTAAGCAAAACCAGCACTATGTAATGCCCAATCACCTTATATATTGTCCACATCTAAACCAAAACAATACATTCGAAAACATAAGCAAAAGAAATATCTAAACACGTCTTCGTAAGTATAACTCAATTTATTGAAATATTACATCATATATAAATGGATCGGAGTTCAAATTCTGATTCGCCACTTATTTATCATAAGAGTGAATTACTAGCTAATAAACTATTTTAAAAATAAAAATAAAAATAGACTTAATACACGAATGATAATTTTTTTTTGACACGTTATACTGTTATTATTTTATTATCATCAATATTTTGCATTTTAGTGTCAAGCAAAATTTATGAGACATGCATGTTGGTTTGAATCATGATTGAGAGATACTCATATTTAGTGTGTGACAATATTTCGAATAAAAATTGATTGACAAATGCTCATATTTAACGTGTGACAATATTTGGATTAGAGTGGAAAAATTTATGAAAAAAATCCGGTCATGTAAAATCATGCGTAACATTTCTTATTTAGCAGCATTTAAATAAATTTATTTAATTTACTAAAGAAATGACGCTAAATAAGAATTGTTATGTGTATAAAAACTTCTTTTTATTTACCAGTCATGTAACCAGCGTAAAATATTTGTCGATAAATATATTTTTTTGACAATTTTGTCCATAAATACTTATGCAAACTAATAATAATAAAAGGTATGTGTATAAAAAGTGTAAAAAGTGAAAATGTTTCAGTTCTTAATATATTAATTACATAAATTTTCATAAAAAATTATCGTTTAAAAATCTTAAAATGTGCATTCATATTTTTTTGACCGCATATATACAGAATTCTCTCTGAGCTGAGCTTAGCTTAGCAGTGTAAGGAAGTACTTAATTGGCATTTGGGTGGCTACAGAAAGGAGGTCACGAAAGGTAGCATTGAAAAGTCTCTCTCTTTTTTGCTGTAACAATATATTTCTCCTCCTTCTCCATGTGTTGTTTATGTCAGCTTAACACAAGCTGCTGTAAAAGCAACATACCACTGAGATCAAGTGGGGCCCAAAAACCTAAATTCTAGTGAATTCTCTTCTGCTACTATGATCATACATATATGTCTATGTAGCAATGTCCTTATTTGTATATTTGACATGGACCCTTCATTTATTCTTATGTCATCCTCACCTCATCACTGCCCTAAACTAAATAAACGATATAAGATAATTCCATTTTGCTCAGTTAGTTTATTGGACAAATATAGAGAATAAAACAAAATACACATGATACAAATTGATCAGAATTATAAAATTGTTTTATATGAGATATATAAAAATGAAATGGGAAAAATATGAAGACTAGATAGATGGTGTTGAAACCTTTTGTATGCACGTGAGGAGTTTGAATTCTGTTGGTTAGTGATCAAGTATATGAGATTTAATTTATCTAAAAAGTTCTGACCAACTAGATTCAACCCTTTAATTCTTACATACACTTTTAGTGCTTATTTTAGTTTGTTCTATGTGGAACATTGGATTTTCTGCGATCACTAATTAAGACAGTCAACATGCATTTTCTTTTTAGGGAGACAGTCAACATGCATGTTGGGGATCATTAGATTGAAATTGAATGGTGTAAAAAACAAATTGAATTGATTTTAGTTTATTTAAAATACTTGTGTTTATTTAATTTATTTAAAATACTTGAGTTTAAAATGTAGATTGTTCGATCATATCGACTCAACAGTCACATATATACTGATTGCATGAATGTGTGAGATTAATAAGTAAAAAAACCCAAATATATGGGACATTATAGTTTTTTCTTTTTTGAGAGTGGGACATTATAGTTTTCCAGCACTCCTTCTCAAAGCAAATATGATATGTTGGTCTTTTTGTTAGCACCGTTTATAATCCAATAAAACCTCAAATCAAATATTATGTTCTTTGAGTCCATTTGTTTAAGATTCAAATTGGTTAGTCAGATTGAGCTGTGTTGTGTTGAACGTTTTTGTACACCCTCCGGTCACTATTATAAGTAAAATTTTACATTTTAGATTCATTCAATTAATGATGTATGTGGTCTTTATCGTATACCACATATATCATTTATTGAATAAATCTAAAATATAGATTTGTTTATAACAGTGACCGAAAGGGTGTACATAATATTAGTGGATAATATGTCTAACATTTATACAAAAATTAAATGACATCGTATTTAAAATCAAAATTTTATTGATAAAAAATATTTCTCTTCAAACATAAGAGACTTACATTTTATATCCAAAAAGTTTAACATACTAGACTCTACTCCTTCTATGCTTATAAACAATTTTACATGTCATAGTCTGTTTAGAACCGTGAAAAATAGGCCAGGTCTAAAAAAGTTAGCCTAAAATACACCTGGGCTTTTTTAACCCTAGCCCATTTGGTCCATATAAAAATGGAGCCAGACCGAATAGCGATTGGGCTTCGGGCCTGACCATTAACGATATTTCCATTTGATTTTAGTTAAAAAATATTATTTTTTGAAAAAAGATATCAACTAATTTAAAATTGTTAATATAAAAATATTTAAATAAGCAAGCTTGATAAAAATGGATGAATTTAGCTCAAATTTTAAAATTATAAAGTTTATAAATTATTCATTTCATTCAATAGAATGAATAAATCTAGAGTTTAATTAATATTCAATGTTAGTATAAAAATTATTTACAAATGGGTTGGATCGGACTGACCCATTTATGTAGTTGGACCTATCGGACCGAAATGGGCCTTGCCAACCCATTTGACACCTCTAATTTGTTCGATATGAGAATTTAAAGTTTTTCAACAACTAGATTCTAAAAAAGGAATATATTCGATAGATGGGTATTTGGGTAAAAGAGTTCAGTAGTGAAGTGGTAAAGAGGGAAGAAGTTTAAACCCTACATCCAAAATGTTAACATTTATGATTAAAAAAAAACTAAAAAACAAGCATTTTTTCAAAATAAAGAAAAAAATAATATCATCAAGTGGTTGGAATCAAATGATTAACAAGCTTTAGAATGAGTGAATATATATAAACATGTTTGAACTCTAGCTCGACAATCCATGATCATACTTTATTTACTTCTCATTCGAACTTCGATTTTGTTGGACATCTTTCTTCTAAGAACCAGATAGTTTTTATCTTCTTCTTTTTTTTTTTTTTTTTTTACAAAAAGAGCCAACTAATTAAGTTAAATGAGTATATACTTTATCGTAAGAAATGTTAAATCTCTCTAAATTTTCTCATTTATTTCCTTTAATTATTGTGCAACAATTTCTCTTTCTTTTTTAAAGAGATACACTTGACATATTTTTTATTCACTTAACCAATCTTTTAGTTCATGGAATATATAGTTTTCCTTTTGTATATTTTGATCATGATATTACTAAAAACTGAATTAACAAGTGAAGTTGTAGACATTTTTTGTGTCAAAGTCTTATATATAGCTATTAATAATAATTGATGTATTATTCAATTAATAATCACATACAATTATTATTGACTGACACTCTAATAAATCAAGTCTACTAATGGAGTAAGTCTCAAATATATAATCGTGTGAAAATATGATTGAAGCAAGACTCTTTGAAACATTTAATGAGTAAAACAATATTTGGACACTCATATATGACTTAACAAATGTGAACAAAGAAGATTGATGTTAATTATGTGATCACTTAGTTATGTGATCACTTAGTTATGGTGAATAAGGCTGAAGCTTTGAAGAAGAAGTTTATCAAAGTGTGTTATGGTCGTCCATCAAGTAAATCGTTTGGGCTATTGATTGGTCGTAAGTGCACGGTTCTATTGAGTAATAAAAAAATTGATCCCATACAAACTAGGATAAAGAAATATCGTGGGTGAATTGGGATATTGCTTGTTTGGCAAGGAAAATGGAGGACTAGGAGTTCGTAAGATCCGAGAATTTAACTTGTCTTGGTTAGGTAAATGGTGTCGGAGGATGTATGTGGGTCAGAGAAGTTTGAAGTACAAGGTACTAGTATCTAAATATGGACAAAAAGGTGGGTGAGTTAAAGAAGGTTGTCGATTAGGATTTGTGTGGTGTGGGAGCAAATAATAATGGCTATTCGTCGAGGAAAGGGGTTGGTTGTGGATAGTTGGTTTGACGACAACTTAGTGCGAGTTGTTGGTGATGGGTCTAAAATGTTCTTTTGGTTGGATGTGTGGATGGAGGGGGAGCGATTGTGTGATAGGTTTAGACGTTTGTTTGATCTAGTAGAAACTTGGTTGTTTTCAATGCTGAGATGTGTTCGTTAGACTAGGGGGTTGGGGGGAGCGGATTGGAACTGACGATGTCATTTAATAGCTTGGGAGGAGCGGATAGGGGAGTGCAATGAGGTTTTAAATAATATTTATTTGTAGGATGATGCGGAAGATTTATAGATGGAGTTGGTGACTAGCACCAGGCAAAGGTTATGCTCTCGGTGGCGTCTATCCTATGTTGACAACAAATGAGATGATTGTCCAAGTTGTTACTAATGATACTATTTGGAATAAATCAATTCCACCAAGAATGTCTCCTTTTGTTTGACGTTTATTACACATTCAGATTCCTGCAAAAGATAATCTATTTCAGCATGGAGTAATTCATTAAAATTCTAATACTTGCATATTTGTTCGTGGGCTGCAATTTTTTTGGTTACATTTTTGTGTTGGTTAGGCAATGGATATATGTTTTCATTCAATGAAACCTTTACATTTGACTAATAATCTTTTTCCACATTATTAGTTTAAGAGGCTTCTCCAATAAAAAACCGTCCTTATTAAAATTGATTTGATCATCTTTTCATCATTAGTGGCTTAATCCTTTTATGAGTTTGGGTATCGTCTCTTAATTGTAACATTCATGTTGTATTTGGACTTGTTAAAGAAAACTTTCTTATACGAAAAAGTCTATAGAAGTACATAGTACTATTAATATGTGGTGTACTAATATTTATACCAATCTAAATAAACACACCCTTTGTTTTATTTTTCCTCAAGTTAATTTTATCTACTCCTACGTACGTATATATACGAACAATGGTACGTACGTGTCTAATGAAGACGAAGCACATGCATGTGTATATTGGATAGTATGAATATGAATATGAATATGAAATGATGATGACGATAAAAATGGTTAATGGTATGTGGCATGCATTCCGTTTCTGTCCTCAACATCAGTCTTCCATCTGACATGATCAGTCCCTATGCATGCCATACCATGACAATATATACTTTGCATAGATACGCTCTCTGTTTATACCACACTATCATACTCTTAACCTAGCGCGTGGTATCCACTTCGTTAAAATTATTACGTTGAACGGTTGAAGAATAGTAACGCGACCCAAATCGCGTGGAGAGTTTGGAAGAGTGTGACGTCATCTAAGCATGCAAAGGGTTAAGAAATGAGTCTGTACAGTACAGAGAGAAGAAGAATAGGATAACGCGTAGCGGCGTAAGCAAAAGAAAGAGAGAAAACAAGGCTTACGAATTTGATGCTTAATTTATTTGTAGATATTGAAATTAAAATTCGTTAAATTTTTATAGAAGAAAATTTAATATTTTTCTTGAAGAAACTAAGAAAAATTATATTAAGGACCCATTTATTACGGATTAAAATAAAAGTGATTTTGACATAAAATAAATTAGAGATTATATTTTATAGATTTTATGAAAAATCATAATTTATTTTGCGTTTGTTTACCGTAGTAAAAATCATTTTTTTTAAACAAATAATTTAGTTTGTTTGGATACAACTATATAAAAAGGATTTTTTGTTACAAAACTAGTTCAATCTTTTAAACAGTATTTTCTCTCTCCTATAAAAAAATCTATTTTTTGAGAAGCTACTCTTAACAACTTCTTATTTAAAGCTGTTTTTAGATTTTCTTTTTTTTAGATTCTGATTTTTTTAAAAAGCTGTAATAAACGAATGCAATACTCTTAAAAGTGATTTTTCTAAAAAAAAAAGATTTTTCCTTTAAAAACCTATAACAAACTGGCTCTAAAGCAACATACAACTCCTCAAGCACAAGGAGTGCTTAAGAGAGCTGCTTGAGAAATTTAATTAATTAAGTTCCCTCTAGTCCTTCTTTCAAAAAAAAAAAAATGTTTCTTCTGGTTCTATTTATATAAAAAAATTAAAAATATTTGGATCTATTCGTAAGAAAAAGTTACAATTTTTAAGGCACATGTATTGTTTAAAAGACTTTTCTAACCCTCATTTAATGTTGGTCTTTTCAATATTAGTGGATATATTTAATCTTTACCAATTTTTATGAGTGTAAATTTGTAAAAACATTCAATAAATTGCAACAACTAATAATTGTCTTGATTTAAATGATTTTTGGTTTCTCTTCTTATAAAAGGGACCAGAAGAAATAGTCAATGTATAAAGTTTTACATAATCAATGATGTGTTTCACGTTATTTAAAGGATTAAAATCGCATAATTTGTTATATCTCACCAATTGATATAACAACACATTATTGAATCCATGTGTGAAATTTTTGTTAATTTTTTATTACTCTCTCCGTCCATGTGTTTAAACACTTTTTTGACTAAAAGTTTATCTCTAAATATAAATCTCTTTTCAAATTACTAGAAGCATTTGTTATTATTTTTCCTAAACATACCCTAATTAATACTACTAACTTGTCTTTAAATATGAAAAATCAAATTTAACGCACATAAAAACAAATGACAATTTGATAATATTAACATACAAAATTGACATATTAATTGCGCTAACAACTTTTCTTAAAAAATATGAAAAATGCAAAGGATGTTTACATACAATACAATGACGGAGTGAGTAGTTAATAATTTTTTTTTGAAGCAATTAATATAAATTTTTTGTTAACTGATTATGTATATAAATTAAAGTCTTTAATTTATAATTAAGCTTAATTGCAGTTTTAGCTCCCTAACTTTTTCAAAGTTGCGATTTTGACCCCTAAGAAAAAAATTACAAAACAGCCCCTAAGTTTTGCACTTGTGGCAGTTTTGGCCCCCAAGGCTGATATTGACTCGGTCTATGCTGACGTGGCACCCTAAGTGAGGTGCCACGTGTTATTATTATTACTATTTTTTTGCCTTGGGGGGCCAAAACTGCTACAGTTGCAAAACTTATGAGGCTGTTTTGTAGTTTTTTCTTAGGGGTCAAAATCGCAGCTTTGGAAAAGTTAAGGTGCTAAAACTGCAATTAAGTCTTATAATTACGAAAATTTAAAAAAAATACGAATGTTGTTTTAAATTTTGTAACAAACTAAATACATTTTTCTTGCAAGAGTTTAGTTATATATATTAAAAAACTTAAACTAGATTAAAAAACATTCAAGTTTACTCCATTATTTACTAGTGTCGATTTTTTTTAAGAGGAGTGTCAATTATTTTTTAAAATTATTTATTTACTTATTTAATTTGCAGTGCCTATAAATTTTAAAAAATCATTGTATTATTTAACTAGAGAAATATTATCATTTAAATATAATATAGATTATATCATAACAGCGTGTTTATAAAAAAAAAATGATATTCTAAAATAATGTTAACATATTAATTAAGGTCTAATATGTCCTCGTGAGCTTAACTCAGTTGGTATGGACAATGCATAATATATGCAAGGTCCGGGATTCAAACCCAGCTACCACCAAAAAAAAATTAAGGTCTAATATCACCCGCAATTCTTTAAGTTATATTTTTTTTGACAAATCCATAAAGTTAGATTTTTTTTAATGTTTATCACAAGTTGATCCTTTAAATTTTATTTTTACAAATGAATATTTAGTGTCGATATTTAATTTTAAGTTGATATGTCTAAATCACTGCCCTCAAATTTATGGTTCATATGTGTATTATTTGATATTGAATTAAATCAAAATCGTTTGATTACTTGATATATAACGACGTTAATAAAATATATCTGTAATATTATGCTTGAATTCAAAAAAAGAAAAAGATATGCGTAAGTAATTATATTAAGGATGTCATAAGCACTTTTAGACTTGTTACTTTAATGTTAAGGTATTTATAAACAATTTTTAACGAAGTCTGTTGAAGGAATAGTTAACATTGTAAATATTCTTTGACTCAAATAATCAATTTGTAAAAAAAACTTAAATGATCAATTTATAAAAATAAAACTTAAAAACTAACTTGTTACTGTACATATTTAATCTAAAAGATCCCATCAGATATTTGACCTATTATTATCATATTTTTTTTGAAGAAACCTATTATTATCATGTGCTCATCAAATATATAATTGGTTATAATTTTTTGGCATCTCTTTATCCTATCATGTACATATTCTATCATAACCATTAGACACACACTTTTCATACGAGAACCATTATTTTTTCAAAATATACTCGAACATTTTTTTTGACAAAATATATAGAACCATTTGAAAGAGAGATTAATCGAATTTGGACAGTCAAACTAATGGGCAAGTAAATAGATATTTTACACCATTAATATTGTAAAACGAAATCAAACAATTCTTAAAACAAATACATTAATATTTTAAAATGATTTGATAATACCTAAATAATACTCTTAATTTTTTTTGAAAGGAATAATACTCTTAATTAATAATAGTAGCAATTATTATTTTAAATGTTTTGAACTGCATTATATCTGGAGATCCATATAATGGGGCAAAAAATGCTACTTGCAATCTGCCCCCCAACCCCAAGGACCTCTCTCTATCTTTTCACTGTGAAATGCAAAGAATTGGTCAGTGGAGAGTCAGTAGTGATAGTAATCAGGAGGAGAGAGTGTGTGCATGACGTAACAAGTATATTACTGGAAACCGTGCTTCCTTGGAAGCGTGTAATGAGGTTCTGAGAAATTAAATTGGCTCATTATACAATATACAATATTTATGATTTAACACTATCTTTGGATTTTTCTCCACCTTCTTGTATACGAAAACTTCACGGTCAGAGTCCACGAAGGGGACCCCTAGGCTTGTAGTAATCGTAGAATCTTTTATATCCAATATATATGGCGGCAGATGATACAAAAAAAGATTTTATAATTCATCATTCATCAATACAAATAAAATAACGAGATTTTGTAAATAAAGCAAAATAAGATTTCATATTCATGAATGGGGTACGAAGAGGGAGCAACGAAAGTTGTTCAATGGGGTTTTGAATTGAAAGACAAATTCTCCAATTGAGATTTATGATTGCATGACTGCATATAATCTACAAATGTAGTAATTGATTAGAGAAAAGAAGATTTGTGACACAGCAAGATTTAGTGTAGTGAAAGATTGTGTTTTTTTAAAAGGTAAATTAACCGATCAAGGAAACATCAAATTTGAGAGGGATGGACTCTAAAGTCTCAACGCAACACCACTAAACTAACATAAATGAGTTTAATTTAATAAAAGATGTTTTTAAAAACTTGACTAGTTAATGTTCAGATATTAGTTATAAGAGGTATCCGTATATGGCGTCCAATGCAATGTGTGTGTATATATATAATTAATTATTTAAGTGGATGGAATCTATAGGAAAAAAATGTATAACACACAAATTATAAAGAAAAATGTTATATACATATAATTGTGACACACAATTTATATAAATGGAATTATAAAATTAAGAACTGTTAATTTTTTTATACAAAATTGTATTCCAATGAAATAATGTACCCTCTTCGTCATAAAATAAATGACTTTGTTGATTGTTGCACGCATGTCAACATACATCTTGATTTTTAATATATTTAATTATGTATTAGAAAAAACTATAAAAATTTGATATTTTAAAAATGTCCATCGAGACAAATTCAATAAATTTTATATACTACTATATGTCTTTATATAATATTAAAAAAATATGGTCAAAGTCTATTAGATGAATAGTACACATAATCAAACAATGTCTCTTGTTTTAGGACGAAGGAAGTATATATACACGCTTAAAACTAACGTATCCCATTAAGGAACTACATATGTTAATTTTGTCTAAAACGTTTTATATTTAAATTTAGTATAAAAATTAGGAGAATGCTAAACAATGCCATCAGGGCATTGATTAAGCAACCAAAATAAATACTCTCTCTGTCCCATAATACATGACACAGTTAACCATATTACGTATACCAATGCATAATTTTGAGCTTAAATATCTTGAGTAATATATTAGAAAAATTATGAAAATTTTATATTTGGAAAATACTCATCGAGACGAATCTAACGACATCTTATATGATATTATTTATCTTTGTATATTAATAGAAAAATATGGTCAAAGTAAGTTAGGTCAAAATTGCACATTTTCAAATGGGTCATCTATTGCAGGACGGAGGGAGTAACTTTTATAAAAAGTTGTGTAATTATTACTTAATCAAAAGTCAAAACTTATATTTTCAAGACAAATTTTCTATTTTTAGTTTCCTTAACCATATCTCTGATGATACTGGTTAGCAAGACCCTAAAAATTATTATTTTCAATATAAAATTTTTACTTTTAAGTTTTTAACATTCTTTAACATCCTTTTAAAAAAATATTCTTTAAAAAAAAGGTTTCTTAACATGGGTCTTTCCCTCTTCATGACACAAAGGTCCAATTGCTTTATTTTTATAGAAAAAGAATGGATAAAATTTCATCATTAAGAAATCATGTTCGTTTATGCATGATGTAGGTGAGGAAACCTAGGTATTAGTCATAGGAATTTTATTGCCATAAAAATAACGTATAGAAAGGAAATGAGAGAGGTGATGGATTGAATTGAAGGAGAAGCAGTACGTCAATCGGGGACCTGAGATGTTCGTACAAACGTTGATGTATAAAAGAGTGGTCAGAGGGCCATCATTGTCTCAATTATCAGCGTGGGTGAGAGAGAAGACGCAGAAAGAGTACATGCCTCGTACATCATAAACATACATATAAAATGTACCTTGTTAGCTTGGAACGCCCTAACACACAAATCATGTTTCAATTTGTACCACATGCAATGAAATGTTTTAGATGATATCACAGTGTTTCACACTCGTGTGGTCATGAAACATTGACCTATTGTTGTTTGCGACGCTCCCCGGTTAAGCGGTGTTCGAGCCATAGTTTGGTTTAGTAGGGGGTATGAGTAGGAGATGTGAGAAACTCATACTTAAAAGAGACATTCTTGAGTTTAGTGTGCATGGTTATTCTCATATTGACTATAAATGAGTTAAATGTTGAAAATATAAAAGATGTGACTCATATTTTTTATGTCTTAAGATTTTTGATGAATATATGATGATATACTTTTTCGATAAGTGTATCATCAAGTAATAATAAACTTAATTTAAAAGTATAGTTGGGGGGACATTGCATAAAAGTTGGTTTGTAAATTAGATTAAATAAAGTTAATTCATAATGATGACAAACAATTAGGATTGTAAGAGGTGCAAAGTTAGACTATTTTCACCATATGAGATTTATGAGCAATTGGGTATTTATGAGTCATATTATTTGTCTTTAATTTCATGAATCTTGTGATAAATTAGTGTTAATTTTGTGCTTTAGTTGTTGCGGTGATTATGAGTATATGATTATTTAAGAATCCATGTTATTTTATGTTACAAGCCATGTTGAATTGTTGCTTTTGAGTTTTATGATCAAATGAGTGGAAATCATGAAGATTGTTGTACAAGTTGATGTTTTAAAATTGTTGAAAGAGCTTAAATGAAGTGTTTGGATATTGAAAAATATTTTTAATCACTTTGGGTATATTAGGGAACAAAATAAGTGATTTTGGGGTGATTTTGATGGGAATCCGAGGGCCAAACTGTTGGAACAAAATACGTTTAACAAACATTACCCTTAGAGTGGCGGAGTTTGGTAGAACAAAAATGTTTAACATATGTCACTCTTAAGGTTTTTATGATAACAAGGTATTAAAAATTGTCAATTGGATATGCTAATATTTGTTCAAGTGTACAAGACCATAGACAAAATTTTATATCTTTAAAAGGTTCTGAAAGAACAAAAGAGAGCAAAAGAATCAACA
>Ga0315915_1006232_pt1 | contig 14621 bp, 8 predicted proteins | sample MpolbnodulesMG_FD_207738 | JGI IMG/M metagenome (GOLD analysis project Ga0315915, IMG submission 207738) | Medicago polymorpha root nodule microbial communities from Los Angeles, California, United States - branched nodules | ecosystem: Host-associated > Plants > Roots > Nodule | place: USA... | reverse complement strand
TGCATAGAAGTCTTTGGGAGAAAGAGGAGAAGAGAACCAAGAGAAGGGAGAAACTTGTAGAGTCTTGCAATCACCAATCTAAGGTAAGGGTGAGACTAATATTCTCTAATCTTAAGTATTGTAATTCTGAAATTGAATTTAGCATGTAGGTTTGTTGTTGTTCATGTGAATTTGAGAATTAGGGTTAAGAATAGGATTTTGATGGTAGAACATGTAGAATTGGATGTTAAGAGTGTAGAAAGTCCGTAGAATTCATAGATAATTGATGTTCAGACTATAGAATGATCGTAGGATGAGTTTCCTATCAATTTTGGGATGAAGGTTGATGAAAATTGGATTTTTGGGGTTAAAAATCGTACTTCCCGACAGAGAACCTGTTACGTTCGCCACCGCGAGTAGACAGCTCGCCACGGCGAGCTATACGTGACAGAGAGCAGTGTTTGCTCGCCATCCACTCGCCACGGCGAGTAAGTGTGTAACAGAGAGCAGTGTTTGCTCGCCATCCACTCGCCACGACAAGTAAGTGTGTAACAGAGAGCAATTTTGCTCGCCACGACGAGTAAGGCCGCCCGCCACGGCGAGTAACATGGCAGTGCTGTATCTTTTCATGTTCTTGTGTTGTATTCATACATTTCTGTTTTTGAGTTAGTCTTTAGTGCATACCTGAAAACTTTAAGTGATATTATCAGTTACCCAGGTGGTTTGTGGTCAAGAATAACATGATTTAGGAATTGATATATGTATGTAGGTTGATGATTATTATATGAATAACTTGTTGATGAAATATTACATGAAGGTATATATATATGTTGATGAATTATTATATGCATGTCTACGTTGCAATTATCTTGATGATTATATGATATTGCGATTAAATGATGAGTATTTATGAGATTGTAATGTTGATGTTGTCAAGTTGTCGATGTCGTACGTTGTTGTTGATTAAGTTGTTGAGTCCATGCATACTCATAAAGTTGGGGGCTTGATGCCCTGTTGAATGTAAATCATTCATATTAAGTTGGGGGCTTGATGCCATGTTGAATGTAAATCATTCATATTAAGTTGAGGGCTTGATGCCCTGTTGAATGCTTGATCATTCATACGACGTTGAGAGCCTATGCTCTATAAGTTGAGGGCTTGATGCCCTGATTGGTACCACATGCATGTTGCATAGTCAAGTTGTTGTTGAGTTGTTGATGTAAGTTGTTGTTGAGTCGTTGTCGTTGATTCTAAATACTAAGTAGAAATAAATGAAGCATATGTGAACTATGATTGATAATAAGTATATGTGAACCATGATTGTTGTTTAAGTTGTTAAATTCCGTTGATGAGTTATATGCTTATTATTATTGAATGTGAAATCTCACCCCTTTTGTTTGAATGTTGCGCCCTATGTTGGTAACGTGCAGATAACCAGGACTAGCTGCGGATGTGAGTTGACTCTCTTGTGTGTCGTCTTAGGGTCGCTCTGATACGTAACGGGATGGGGATTCTTGTTTTGCTTTCCATTGTTACGTATTGTTTTATGAACTATGTTGTTGAACCTTTTGGATTAAGAATTTCCTTAAGTTGGTCATGTTGAGGCCATAGTGCCAAAGATTGTTGAACAAGTTGTTGATTTGAAATAATTTTCCGCTGCGAAGTTAAATGTATTTTAACAGGGTTATTTTGATAAATAGTAATTTTACTCTATTTATGTATTAAAGAAGTGTGACATTCCGTTTTACGTTGAATACTCTGATTACTTGTATTATTTACATCTTTGGAAAAACGGAGTGTTACAATATAACTCATCCCTGACAATAGGAACATTAGCATATTAACTATGTCAAAGCTAAAAGAGAATTTCCTCTCTCAATTTTCAACCCATTTTCTTCAGTTTTCGCTTGTAGAACACTTTTTAAACCCAATGTCCCTTCCTCCAATCACATGCTCTCGTTCCCCTTGGGTCAAGGTGATTTGTTATGGTGGGATTAAAATGAGATGTAACTTTTCCTGTGGTTCCACGTTGGAAGTAATATGAGGTGAGTAATCTTGGTGTATATTTTAACATGTGGGGACCACATCAAGCTGATTGAATTCACCAAAAGCGCCGTAGAGAAACACATGTTCAGCCCTACTTTGGCTTGTGAACATTGATCTATGGTTTTTCTTTTTCATGTATAAGTTCACCCCAACAACTATTAATCTGAAAAATAAGAGAACAAAAACTCATAGAATTTGTTTGGTTAGAGAAAATTAATAACAACAATAATCAACAAAATTAAATATTTTCAAAATTCTCTTTTTTGTTCGGTTTGACTATAAAAGTATTCTGAATTAATTCAACTTAACTTAAAACTACTTGTAAAAATGTTAACTATTGAAAAATTATCAAAGTCGATATGATAAAATTTTGGAAATTCATGACTATTTTTAAAATATCTACATTAATGTAGTATACAATAAATTTTTATTTTATATTTGAAACACCGTTAAATATTTGCACCACACTTGTTGAGGATTTCATATGCTTATATATGCATAAGAAATTTTTTATGCACCGATATGTTATAGTCGAGATGATAATTTTTTAAAACTCGTGACTATTTTCAAAATATCAACATTAATATAGTGTTTCTATTAAATATTTTTAATTTTATATACAAAATATCGTTAAATATTTGCACCACAATCGTTGTAGATTTTATGTGATTATATCTCAAAAATCAAATTTTATATATACCATTATGAGAAAGTTGATATTTAGTTTCTGAAACTAATGATTATTTTAAAAATATCAACATTAATGTAGTGTTTCTATTGTTTTTTTGTATGCAAATTAGTGAAATTAAGAAATTAAAAGAGATGAGAATAAACTATTTTTCTATACTTATGTCATAAAATAGTAGAATAAACTATTTCTATATTTATTGTTTTTTTCTATATTTAAGGGAATTGGATGATAAAGAAAAGAAATAGGAAACAAATTAGTTTTATATTTTGCAAAATGACAATTAGACACTTTAAGAAAATCATGAGTTTAAAAAAGAACATTAATGAAATTTTGCTAGAGTATGATTTTTATATATTGTTATGTTATACGATTTTTATATATTGTTATATTGTTAGTAGATAGATCAAACAGTTAATATTAAAAAAATTAATGAAGTCTTTAATAAATCACCTATAATATTGATCTACTTAAGACATTTGGGGTTAAATCTTGATAGGAAGGACCTTATTGAGTAACGAAGATATAATTAAGGAACTCAAACAAAACTAAGGCCCTGTTTGGATTAGCTTATTTTAGAGCTTATGCAAAACAGCTTATTCAAATAAATATGTCTTTATCTATTATTTATAAGCTTGTTAATGTAGTTTATGAAAAAACAGTTTATGAAGGTACAATTTTCGTTAGTGAGAATTTATGAATTAAGATAAAAACTTATTTATTTGCATAAGCTCTTTTTCATAAGATCAAAATAAGTTCAATCCAAACGGGGCCTAAAACTAGTTAAAAGACTAAAGAAAAACCTCAAAAATAGTTAAGAGACCAAAATAACAATTTAACATATTTCAAATGATGAGTATATTTCCTTAAAAAAAAAGACCAAGTATATGATATGATGATGGAAAAATCAAGTTCGATGAAATTGCAAAAAATTCTCTTCAAAACTTCATTTAAAACATTTTGTATCACCATATTTTAAACCAAATATTTTGAGAACCAATATTGTCATATTTTAAAATTTTGAGACGAAAATAGTAAATATAGGGAGATCAAATCTATGATCAAGTCAAATTTTAAATACGAAGTTGTTAAAAAAAGAAATTAGATTTCATCTTTGTCATGGGAATGTTTGAGAGTAATGTCGTTAAATTCCACAAATTCATGTAACAATTGTAGGGTGCGCTCACAACATTTTGATTAGTCACAGAATTGTAGCTCTACTACCTAACACATTTGTATCGATCATTAGAAAAATATTTGTCCTTAAACACATGAAATAAGATCTCATTTCAAATACATGATTGAGCAATGCTACAGGGGTAGTTGCCAGCATCAGACCCCATGTTTTTTTGAATAAGATGCACTTGAATGCCAATTTCCTTTTCCTGCAATTAAGTACTTGGAAAATTATTGTTTATCTGTTAGCAAAAACATGCTACATTTGTAAATTAGAAAAGAAAACTTCAAAACAACTAAGTAAATAGATGGATAGAATATTGAGTGTGTAATTGTACTTTAACAAAAGAATACTCTAAAACTCCCCTAAAGGGGAAAGAAAAAAAAAATACTCTAGGGCTCTAGTTGTGAGTTTGGAGGGGAGGGGAGAGGAGGGTTTGAAAAAAGAAGAAGGAAGAAGTGGAAAGAATAGAGAGCTTTGGAAGAGGATGACTTTGAGCGGTTTAGTTTTCTTCAAAATACAAAATTCTTTTAATTTGGTGGAACTAAAAAATTGTATTGGATGAGGCTTTCGAAGAGTTTGGGTAAATTTTTCAAATCCAATATATGTTGTTATAATACTTGCAAAATTAAAAGTACTACTCATGAGTATTCATTTATCACACTAAAAAACACTTCCTCGAAACACACAAGTATACAATTATTAAATTCCTCTAGATATTAATATTTTGAGAATAATAGGTCTCAAATTTGATTCTTTCTCGAAGTTAATTTCCGTAGGTTAGTTTATCTTCATGAAAAATAAAATTCAAAATGATATTGTATGAGAAAGAAGAAAATAGGAAGACTTACTAATAAAGAAGCAATAATAGGAACAATGCCCACAAGTTCATGTAAGCACTCTTCTTCTTGTCTTGATGTGGTGTTTAGCTCTGTAACTTGATAAAGAATTCTCTCAACCTGCTAAAATAGCATCAATCATTACTTGTCTTCAAAATTGCAATTTATTTTAATCAAGACTTGCAATATTATTATATATTAATATTAAATTTACATTTACATTCAATTAATATGGTACAATTTCTTTACTATGATTTACAGTTTTATATTAATTTGGCCATGACAAGGCACCATTTTTTTCAACATTCTTTTTTATGAATTTATTAGTTTGACATAACACATAAGCTAAAATTATTGAAAGGAGGGAAAAAGAACCTGTGGCTGATATTTCATGATCAATGGCTCAAAATTCTCCATGACTTTAGTGGCTGTGATCAAGGCTTCAGAGATGGCATTTGTGTCTACCTGTAAAGAGAATTAAATTAGAATAAAGTATCCAATTTTTTTTTTTTTTTGAGTTATGTACAAAAACAAAATAAACACACAAATATAGATATTGGTCAAAGTAGCATTACCTTGAGACCATGAGTTAAGGGCACGATGGTGGATAATGCTAACAACTTCTTTGTTAATTTGTCTATTGATTCTTGATTCTTTCTTTCCAATTTTTTCCATTCAATTAGAAGGGAGAGTTGACCAACCAGAATATGTTGAAGCTTGATCGTATGTTTGACCTTTTGTACTTCTATTCTCTTTTGTATTATGATCTTTCTTAGCATTAGGATTCCAAGCCATACAGAAAACAAGTTTATCTGATATTTAAAGAAAAAGGAACAGTAGAGAAAATTAAACTCAAATTAGAAAGATTAAAAGTGCCAAGAAAAAGGATAACACATGTTATTTTATTATCATGAGTTTTTTAAATATTTAATTTGTACTCTTAAAAGTCTTAATTTAACAATAGTAAACTCATTCACTATCTATTATCGTTGGCCCATGTGGGGGAGTCTCATTGTGTTGAATCATTACATCGAGCTAAAAGCATCCACCAAGTGAATTAGACATATGTTCACCCAAAAATCTTATTACATTGGGTTTATAGGTCCTCTTAGTTATATGTTGATCAACTTCAACTCTTTTGTTCAGCGTGAGACTTTAACTCATACTTGACACACCATAACATCTCTCTCTCTCAAGTGTGAGACTCTCCTCGTTCTTGATCCAACACCAAAAACCTCTTCCGCTCCCTCATCAAGTCAAAGCAAGGTTCTTATGCAACTGTTGGGCAACGAGGGAGAGTCTCACTGGATTGGATCACAATGGAATAAAAACAATAACACAAGTGAGATTGAACACAACATCTTCACCCAAAATCTTAAGACATTGAATTTATAGATAATAATATACAAATTTCCCAATTCTAAATAAGTGTACAATTTTAAGTCGGATTCTGCGTAGCTTTTATTAACAAGAGATGTCTTCCATCTCCTTGTTTTGTTTATATTGTGTCTCTTATCAATCGCTTTAAAATGAGAGAGTCGTAGATATCTACTCCATTTTATAATATTTGTCGCTTTTTGAGAATAAATTTGTTTTATTTTACTTGTCACTTTTAAGTTTTAATGCAACATTAATTATTGGTTTGTCAATAATATCCATACATATTTACTGTAGAGAGAGAAATAATATAATGAAATACTAAATGGTTAAGGGTATTGTAACCAAAAAAAATAGTTAAGGGTATTATAGAAAAAACACAAAATTTCATCAAAAAATAACAAAATTTATTTGATTTCTTAGTATGTATAAATTCTTCAAAAGCGACAAGTACCGTGAAACAGATAGAGTATCAATAACAAGGTTGTCGACTATGGTGCGTGTTATGCTTTTTTTTTATAGGCCAAGAGAAAGGTTAGGTATCAGGGAGAGTCTGAAGCATCCCAACTAAGTTGTCACCCAACAAAAACCTCATTCTTCTACCGCATTTCCAAAACGTATTATTATTAAAAAAAATGGATAAAAGTATGCTTTTTCTTTACCTACAGATATCCTTTACTTTAATCATCTTTTCTCGAATTGTGTTAACTATTCTGTTAGTATTTTCTTTAATCATCGTGTACAAAAAAAATGTACATTTTTAATTTATCTAAATATTATTTATCAAATTTAATATGTGACAACAAAAATTGTTAATTACTACTGTTGTGAGTATTTTATTTTTCTTCAAAAAAAAAAGGCATGTGTCTTAAAACTGATAGTAAAAATATAATCTTCTACACTATATATATAAAAAACTACTCTTTCAGCACTTTTCGACTAGATTTTTCTTTTCAAAATATCCTTAATTTTCAATACAAATAACACAAGTAACAAATAGATAAGAATAAATTTAATATTAAAACAAATGTAACAAACACGATATATATATTTTGTTTTTTTTTCTTTATTATTTAAAAAGTGTAACAAACTAGATGAGTATATTTATACTTACTTTATCATTATTTCAATTATACTCTTAAACAACTTTTTCTATAATAAAATTGTTGTTGGTGTCATTAAAAAAAAATAGATTTTTTTTTTGTTATATTGTATTATTGTCGGTGTCGTTGAAATAATCATGGTTAGTTTGATTTTTATAACGTGAAAGCAACAAACGTTTATATTTTTTTTTCTAGTTTTAATCAAAATCAAAATTTCATAAAAAAAAAATCACCGTGCATAATTTTCAAACGTTAACGCAATAAAAAGAGCGGAAAGACGGACATGTGAGTGCCCGTCTTTTCGCTAGTATAAATAATAAATACTAGGAAATAATATTTATATTATAAAAATAGTATATCATAAAAATATGATTAAACTTTAATTACATATATTATTACATTTTACTATTTTATAAAACTATTCAAAAAGCTTGACCCAAAAAAATTTCTAAAAATATTAAAATCACATTCAATATAGTCAAATACTTTTGTTGACGTAAGTCAAATACTTATTATCTACATTATATGTTTCAATATGTAATTAAAATATTACTATGTATTAAAACTAATTAAAGAATCCTTCAAAAAAAACTAAATAAAGAAATACCTATTTTTTATTTTTTGACAAGAAAGTATCTTTTTTTGAAAGGTAAAGAAAATACCTATATATACCCATTCATGCATCTGTACAATTTTTTTGAGGAATTGCATTAAACTAGTCAAAGATGAATATATAGTCAAAATTAAATTAACTTTGAATTGAAAGTTTTTGTAAAATTATATATATTTTTTATTCATTCATGCACCTGTACATAAGTTTATCGGTATTTCCTTTACAATTTAAAGATTTTTTCCTGATTTAAAAACATATTTAAGAAAGAAAATTTTAAAAATAAAATAAAATTAAAGAGTTTATCATATAATATAAATAAGAGCTATTAGAACAAATAAATGTTTCATAAAAAATAAATAGGCTTAATAGCAGTTTTCACCCCCTAACTTTCACGAAGTTGCGATTTTGGCCCCTAAGAAAAAAACTACAAAACCGCCCCCTAAGTTTTGCAACTGTAGCAATTTTGGCCCCCGAGAGCCAATTTTTGGTATAAAAAAAATAACACGTGGCACCTCACTTAGGGTGTTACGTCAGCGTAGACCGAGTCAAAATTGATCTTGGGGGCCAAAACTGCCACAGATGCAAAACATAGGGGCGGTTTTGTAGCTTAGTTGGCAAACATAGTAAAGTCTAATATATAAGCAAACAAAAAAAGAATGTCCTCGTGAGCATAGCTCAGTTGGCATAGACAATGCATAAAATATGAAAGGCCTGGGGTTCAAACCCCGGTCACCACAAAAAAAAACGAAAAGAAAATTAGAAATATTTTATTCTTGCCTCTTCAAAAAAATAATATTTTTCCTTCAAAAAAAATATATTTTATTCTATTATTTGAATATTTTCCTCAAGCTCAGATGTTTCTAAAAAATAATAAATTTTATTTTTTAGCATGGGAAAAAAAATAGATAAACAATAAAAATTGTAATGAAACCACCCTTGATTATTTTATAATTTTTTTGTCAACAAATATTTCTCAACATATTTTCTATTTTTAAACCGTAAAAGTTTTTATATATTTTTTCAAACATTAGTCTTTTTTTTAGAGGTCCAAATAATTAGTCTGTACAAGTACTATAATTCTAAAGTATATAAATTTTTTGAGTAACACAAGTAGAAATCATTTCCTTTTATTAAGAAATGGAGAGGTAAATTACTAAAAAGTTTTAGTATAAATGTTTGATATATATATATCATTATTTATGCATGTCATTTGTAAATATCATTTATATACTAAAAATTTTTAATAATGGAAATCTTCATTTTTAAAAAATAAAGGAAGGAAGATTGTCTCTACTCATTTAACACTCAAATACCATACTAGTTTTTGTTTTGTTAACGATATCCATTTTTCTTTGTTGCCCATGTGGTTTTGGCTCTTGGCAAGAGTTTGATTTGTAACATAAGTTGTTGGAATTCAAATATCATATATAACTGATAATATAATATAGAGACTACTATATATTTATTAAACAAAATTTGTAACTTAATATTTTAATTTGTATATGATTTTTATAAGAAATGTGTTTGTATGGTTGGCCTCTATAATGTGAAAAAACATAGACATGTTATAACCAATTTCTTTAGTTGAGAAAATAGTAATAAAGTGATTTGGTGGTTTAAAATGAGAAATATAAGGGTTGAAGAAATAATAGATTATACTTCAATTTTCCTACTAACATTTCTAACAACAAATTACTAATATTTTTCATTAGAAAAAAAATACCTGAGCTGCATTTTTTACCCTAGCCATGGAAGTATCAGTTCTAGCATTGATAAATCTCCATTGCAAAAGTCTGTTATGCAAAATCTTGAACTTATGATACATTTCTTCTTGCATGGATGACACTTTCCTTTGTTTGAAGTAATTCAAGACTTTATTGACACTATTACCAACTCTACCACCACCATTGCCACCGTTGCTTCCGACTGTTTTAGGCGGTGACTCTGACCAAATCGGAGAGCCAAGAGATTGCCTTCCCGGTGAAAGCGCCCATGCCGAAGGCAATGTAGCCCTCTTTGAAGCTCCATTACGATCAGGGCTAACCCCGTATTGTAATAACTTGCTACTTTTCTTCTTATCAAGAAACTTTGCATTCCCTTCGTTGTTTTCGGTTCTTATTTTCGATGTTGATTTTGAACGATGGCTATTGTTTAACTTTTCACCAGAGCTGAACCTCCGTGAGGTTCTTTCTGGGGTGGTTATACTCGCAAGGCTCCCACTGCTTTGAGTACGGACAAGCCGTGGTGATGGCGGCACCACTGTGAGCTGGCTGCGGCCGGAAAGAGTGCGAGCATTTTTCTCCATGAATGATAAATGTGTATGGTTTAGATAGGATACGGTATACATATACACGAAGAGAGGAGGTAGGAGTTATATTTTTTTTCTTTCTTATTTTGACAATAAGAGTTAGGGTTTAGAAGTTGAAAGCACGTAGAGCATATACTAAGGAAATGGAATAATTGACCCCACGCCATATATTCATATGTTCATGCAAAAAGTGTAAGCACGTATTTGTTGAAAGTTCAACGGGACATGTCTTTTCTTATTTGCGGAAGATATTTATATGCATGTGGTCTGTTATTAATGGTGGGTAGTATTCTTTAAGTGGCAATTAACGGTTGACTAATTTCTAACTAACTTCCTCTACCTATTAAAGTCAAGTCTGAATATATATATAATATTAACAACTTTAGTAATACTACATGAAAAGAAAAGAAAAACTCTAGTCATAATGTGCATATATATATATATGAGAGACTCGTCTCTAAGGCTAACTTGCAATGTCGGTGTTTTTAGATTGGACATCTTTAATTGGGTTTGAAGTGAAATGATAATTGGACACATTTTTCTTTGACACGATACAGACACCACAATGTAATTATACTGTATTTTCCTTTTTTTGACAGTGTTACTTTATACTCCATTTTCCTTTCTATTTTTTTCTTTCATTTCCCTAGACCTTGTCTGTTATCTCTTTTCTCTTTCACACCACTATCATCGCCGTCTCTACAACTCTCCTCTTCCCTTGTCCTCCGCATCTGTCAACCGGGAGATAGAACAAACTCCATCTCTCTCTGCTCGTCTCAGTCTCATCTCTCTCACAACAGTTACTCGCCGTCATCACAACTAAACTCGCTGTCGCCTGCGGTGGAGATCTAGAACAGAAGAAGATGGGTCTCGGACGACGGCTGAACGGATCTCTGGTAACGTGAGGGAGAAGAGGATGTCGTCGGCGGCGTGAGATCTAGATCTGAGAGAGAAGAGAGAGATGGTGGTTAGTGTTTGACGGAGGTGAGGAAGATGGCAGTGGTCAGTGTTGAGGAGGATGGTGGTAGTGAGAAGATGATGAGAGAAGAGAGGGTTCTGCACACGCAGAGAAGAGAAAAGAGGAAGAAGAGGAGTGTGGTGTATTTACAACAATGTCCATGCTTTTAAGTTTGAAAAGTCTAAATTACCCATGGTGTCTGTATTGTGTCAAAAAAAATGTGTTCAGTTATCCTCTCTCGAGTTTGAATTTGAGATTTTATGTTGTTTGTACGTTTTATTTATTCAAAAAGAAATGTTGCTTGTACATTTTAGGTGTTACTTGTTACTTGGTTATAGACCGACTAACGAATATACATAGCATGTAGAGAAAAGGACTACAATACGACAAGGTTCGAATACCATCTAAGAGAGTCTATAAGAAATTAAAAATAAAGATTTGTTATTGCAATACTTACGGTAATAATGTGGTTATTAACAACGAATGTTGGTTCAATTGGTAAGTAGTTGACTTGTACTCTGCAATGGAGACCAATTCAACTTATACTTTTAGCACGAGGATCTCTTTGGTTGATGATTTGTAAGTATCTTTGTAAGTGCTCTCTTAACCTTGATGTTTGACTTGGTTAGTTTCCGAAATCCAACTCACCTAAAATTTTCATAGAGAGACCCGTGTGATAAATGTATGATAGATTGGTGATGTGATATGAATGTAACTATAGATATAAAAGGTGTTGAATTGGTGGTGAAGACAGCTATTGTGTACACATCTGTTCCTATTTTAATAAATGATATTGTTAGAAGTCACCTATGAAGGTGTCTTTTAACAACTTACACATCAAGGTGTGATTTTCAATTTTTAGTATAACTTTGCCAAAAGACACTTTTATAAAAATTAGTTGGTGTCTTATAGCAAATATTCATAGAATAACTTGTTAAAAGATACCTTCATAAAATGTGTCTTCTAGCAAAAACCTTTAATAAACATTCAATGCTATATAATGGGAGAAAAAACATTCTGAATTGATCCCGATGCTGACGTAGCACTGCTTTAGTAAAGAGAGAGAGCGCTTTAATTCCGATAATAGTGGAGAACATGATGGTCAATGTGTTGACCAGCCAATCAAACCAATTCGTGAGCGGTTCGTGAGATGGTTTTCGCTTGATATACCATTTCCCTTTAATAAAATCATTAAGAAAATTATTACCAAAAAAAAAAATCATTAAGAAAATTCATTGGGACAGAAAAAGAAACTATTTTTGAGAGTTGATAAATAAGTTACTCGCACCTCCCTCGTAAAAATAAAAAAAATAATCATAGACAAAAGTCATAATTAATTTGTATCCAAGAATAAAAATGATTTGTAATAATTTAATAAACCATTATTTACATTTGAATAGAAGGCAAGCGGACAAAGTCATTGTAACTAGATGTGGGGTTCTACCAATTGTGAGTTTGCTTTTAAACCATCTAAAGGAAGGTCCAGTGGATTGTTAACAATGTTGGACAATCATCAGGGATCAAACGTTATGGTTAGATGGGAAGTAGAGGAATTAAGAGGGCATGTTTTATGGTTGGACTTCAATGCAATAAGGGATGAAGCTGAAAGAAGAGGTAATAATAGCGAAGTAATATATCCGCCACTTCATGACAGAAGATTCACTTTGCCTAGATTGTGTCTATACGAATGAGTGAATTTGTTCAAAATTAAAGACCAAAACCATTTCAAATATTGAACTATTGAAGAAATACTGAAGTATATACCATAAGTTTGTTTAAGAGCAGTGGAAAGATATGAAGGTGAAGGGCGTGGCGTTTTCATGCTCTAAAGCAAAAGCTTAAAATGATCAAAGATTGGAAAGTCCTAGTCTAGCTATTAGACTTCAGTCCTATATGAAAAGTCCTAGCTAATTGATTGGAAAAAAAAGAAATTGATTGACACAGGATCCGTTTGAATAGGACTTATTTTGAACTTATCCAAAACCGTTTATGCAAATAAATGACCACTACAAGAAAAAGCTAGCGGAATTTAGACACGGAATTATTTTCGTCTCAAACAGAGATGGAAAAAAGCAATGGGAGATGAAAATTATAATTTACAGAGATGGAAAAAAGCAATGGGAGATGAAAATTATAATTTACGTATTTGTGACGGTTTTGGAGACGGAAAATCCTGTCTCAAATATTTTCCATCTCTACATAACTAGCTTTATAATTATTGCTACAAAAGGACATTTAGAGACGGAATTTGAAAAAGATTTTTTCCGTGCCAAATGTATTTTGTCGCTATTTCCGTCTCTAAGTGGTCAAATAGTTATTGAAATAGTCAAACTTTTGGTAGAGACGGAAATAACTCGTCTCTGACTATGTCCTCTCTATGTTCCCTCTCTAATGAAGTTTTTTTATTTTTCCGCCATTCTCTTTCATTACCTGTCCATAATTGTTTTAAAGAGCCCGCCCAGCTCAAGCCTTTTGGTTTACATATTTTTTTCTTTAATAATAATTGATCGTACATGATCAGAAGGTAATTACCTTGCAGTTTTTGTACGTTGGTTATACGGTGGTGGAATGCTTCAGTGATAACTGGAACAACAGAGGGTGTATCTGCAGGCACTCTGATGCTCAAGTTAGTATTATATCAGAATGGGGGGTTTAGAGATAGAGATTAGATCCTATCTTGGGGACTGCAAGAGTCCCCTTTATATAAAGGTGGGTGTTTGCAGAGCTGTTGTAAAGCACACATGTGGTCGGCAGTTACGAATTCGTAGAAAGTGTAACCGTCGAGGAGAGATTCGTGGTAGTCATGATGGTGACTGTTACAGTTCGTTTAAACCGGTCATTGTTGATCCGGGAACCCCCTCGCTATACTGGAAACACTTTTCACCATTTTCGTATCCCTGCAACTCAGAAGTTTCAAAATTCCTTACTAGATTTCAGTGCATTTTGGTCGTTCAACCCTTCACTTCCGGACTCAGTTCATCCTCATCACATAATGTAACGACCCAAAATTTATATAAGTCATTTTTAATATATTTGTATATTCATCTTTTATTTATTTCAAGATGTTATTAGTGAGAAAATTAATTTTTTTTTAAATGGTTAATTATGCATGGTTGGCGTGTCACTACCTTAGTTTTTATTTTATGATGATGATCGTAATGGCCTATAGGTATGAATTTTAGTTAGCCTTATCAAAATGAAAATCAAATTTGTATCTTTTTTCATTTGCTTACACGATCAGTACCCATGCCTTCTCTCCTTCAATACTTGGCTTTTATTTATTTTTGTATATAGTCAATACTTGGCATTTAAATGCTAATAAATTGTTCTAAGTTTAGAAGCATTTCAATTCATTTCTATTTTATTTGCTTCCTTTGTGTTCTGGGTGTATTTACTAGAAGAAGCAATTATAATTATTCTCCTTTATTTTTGCACGTTACAGTCCTCTCCATAGCCTCTTTTCAAACAGTTGTCTTACCTAGAGGTGTCAATGGGTACATGGATACGGATAGTATGATACCCGTCCCCACCCC
>Ga0315915_1006229_pt1 | contig 14622 bp, 7 predicted proteins | sample MpolbnodulesMG_FD_207738 | JGI IMG/M metagenome (GOLD analysis project Ga0315915, IMG submission 207738) | Medicago polymorpha root nodule microbial communities from Los Angeles, California, United States - branched nodules | ecosystem: Host-associated > Plants > Roots > Nodule | place: USA... | reverse complement strand
TGCCCGGCCCCCCCCCCCCGAAAAAGTACCTTTTGATGTTTTTGTGTTGTGCGCCCTGAGTGCAAAAAATTTCTATGTAAGAGCATGTTTCACCCTTATTAGGTATTCATAATCTTGACGGCTCTTAGAGATATAGAGGTGCCACCGAAGCAACTAGAAGTGGCTTTTTCAGTCTTGGATACAAGATTTAAGCTAACTGTCTTCACTTCATGTAAGTTTAATCTATGTAGTCTTTGATGATATATATTTTTACCATGTGTAATTAAATACTTTTAGATTAGGGTAGAATGATGAATCTTTATCAAATAGTTATAACAATGTAATCTATATTGTCCTCATTTATTGCAATTTGAATTATGCTTTTTTATTATATCTTATTCTTAATGCTTTTCAATTTCTGATCAATCTTGAGTTGAATCTAGTCACATAGATGTCCTTTTTTATCTATTAAGCATAAGGATTTTCCTTATCCTTTCAATGTACTATTTGATCATTAGAGGACTCCCATAACTTGAGCTGCAAGAAATCTCTCGTTGAGCCCACTTCTGTGTATTTTGTCTGACTGTACCATGATGCATTCCGATGCTACATTCTCGAACTCAATGATAAATAATTCGCTCTATCAAACTAACTTTATCGAATTATTTGGCTTGCAGGATCAAAATTAGATTTGATAATTTTAGCTTGAATTTTAATAAGATTTTAAACATGACCAAAAGTGTTGTTCCCATTTCTTTGATTTCTCCAATACCACAAAGTTCTCTAGCAGTGATGAGTTCCCATAAGTTTTTTGGAGAGCTCCTTTTATAGGTTGGAAAATATGTACCATAGATAGTGCTTCCAGAGGTTCTCTTGGTCTCCCCACTAGTGTTGGAATTTTCTGAGATTCTAAATCACTACTAGAAAAAGAAAAATTAGCGAGGGAAATTAGTGACGGAAAAAATGAAATTCCTCACAAATTCCTTGATCGCAAAATTTAGTGACGAAATTAGAGAGGGATTTCACGTTTTCCCTCACTAAATATCCCTCACTAATTTTTGTTTTTTTGTAGTGAATATGGACTTTACTTGGTGGATTTGCACTTAACATTCGTACGTATCTATAATTCTTTGATTGTTGAGTTCACTGTAGCTATGATCACTATGGGAATTTCTCATTCAAGGGGTTGGTTGAATTTTTGGCTTGATTATGACTCCACGTTGATCATTCAAGTTTTTACTAATTTTTATATTGTGCCTTGGTCTCTTCAAATCAAATGGTTCAATTGTCTTGAATTCATTAGAGATTTTTTTTATATTTAAAGTTTCTCATATGTACGGAGAAGGAAATGTTTATGTTGATGGTTTAGCAAATATTGTTCTTGGTTCTAGTGATTGAATTTGATGGAGTTATGCTCCTAGCTGTATTAAGGAAGAATTTTTTAGAAATAAATTTGATCTTCCAAATTATCTTGTTTGCTTTGCACCCTTTTTTCTTTCACACGGTTTTATTCCTTGGAGTTATCCTTGATAAAGTGTTTAATGAAGCAAATGCTTGATCACTTGGATTAAATCTAGTCCCAATTATAAGTTGTACTTTTACTTGTTCCTTTTTGTTTTTAATTTTTAATAATATTTCTTCTTGACGTTGCTACACATGATTGTGGATAGAGTGCCAACCTAGCTTATTGAAATGGTTTCCCTTTTGTGACACCTTTGTACCTTTATAAAAAAAAAACTTTGAATTAAAAATAATATTCTAAGGAATAATAAATAAATTTTAGAAATTAATATTATATTCTATATTATAATCTTACAATATATAAGAGAATTTTGTACATTATTAAATATTGGGTATGCCTAAGAAAGATGATACTTAGTTAAATATTGGTGTGCATAAGAAAGAAGATACTTAGTATGTGAGAAATAATAATAGATTGCGAAACTATTGAGAAGTAAGGAAGAAAAATGCAGAACATAAAGCAAAGGACAAAGGTTTATGTTTTATATATTGTTGCTGTTTATGGAAAAGAAGCAGTCGTTGCTTTGTAAAGTTAAATTTTAAAAAATAAATTAATATTCGAGAGAGCAATATAATAAAATTCTTATAAAAAGAAAATTGATATATAAAAAAATAAGAGAAAAAATAGAACATATCGAGAAAGAAATGATTTTATAATATTTTTTGAAAGAATAATTTATAAAATATGACAGTTGACATGAGAGAACTTCTATTTTATATAAGTTGAGTTATATTAAAAAAAAATAGAGAAAACAAAAATATACAATAGTATAATTAGTATCTGATAAAAATAGAAATTTTGTTGTTAGTCTACCAAGAAAATTGTAGTTTAAACTTTAAAGTATGATTCGGGAGAAAGAAAAAAAAAACCTTATTTTGTGATAGAATTTAAATAATTTTATTGGACTTTTTCTTTTAATCCTGGTGGGTAAAAATTATTTTAAACATAAATATTCATTTAAATTAAAAGGGAATGTATAGATTGATGACAAATGATACAAAACGACTTAAGTTCATTCTTAATAAAATAGATTTCATTATTATATAGCGTAACAACTCTAAAGTTAACAACGAGTATCACTAACTTTTTAAAAGGGTCATGTTAACTTCTGTCATAAGGATACAAGTTAAGAAACTAATAAAAATTAATAAATAAATTTTGTATTGAAAATATGAATTCTTAAAATTTTACATTTGAATACATGAGTTTTAAAAAATAACTTATATCTTTAACTTATTAACTTGTGTCTTAAATGAAGAAGTTACCATTTCATTATTCAAGCTTTATGCGTTTACAAAATTTCCTTTAACAATGCATTATTTTTCAAATTTAAAAAAACATACAGCATGAATAATATAATTTAATTTTAGATAACATATAGATGGTGACAACTCCAATAAGTGTCAAACACACTTCATGATGTGCTTCACACTTGTCAGCAAACGCCGTGCACAACTCATATGAGCTTAGTGGTACCTGTAGGTGCAAGAAAACACAAGAGTTAGAAGTCTTAATTGTTTGAGTAATACCTATTAACAATAAATGTTTGATTTATAAAGCAGTTAGTTTTAAGAGTAAGGGAGTTAAAAAAATTAATTTGATGCAACAATACTATTTTGAGTTTCTTTACCAAGTGTCTTTACATAACCCTAAAAGTGTGTTTGGATGGAGAATGTTTTGAGGGAATTCAAATACTTTGAGGTGAATTCCATTATTTGGATAATAATTTGAAGAATTTTTAAAATGATGAAAATTTATGAAGTATTTTGTTCAAGTTAAATTTGGAGAATTTCAAATGACACATAAAAGTTATGAATTTCAAAATTCATCATTGTTATATTTGTTCAAAATTTGCATCTTGATCCTCATTTTTTTCAAATTTTGTAATTTGAACCCAATTAATTTCTAAAAAATTGCAAATTGACCCCTCAAAATTTTCAAAAATTATAATTTGACCCCTCAAAATTTTTTAAATTTACAAATTGACCCCTAATTTCAATTTTCAAATTTGGCCCAAAAAAATTAAAATTTATAAAAGTTGCCCAAAAATGATGACAATGGAATTTTTTATTACTCCATCCAAACAAAAATATTGAGAAATGAAAGTAATTTAATTGAATCATTTAAATTACCTAGAATTCTAAATTCTTTGAAATTTCCCAATTACCCCATCCAAACACACTCTAAGAGCGTGTTTGAATGGAGAGTGTTTTAAGGGAATGTAATGTTTTGAGGGAATTCAAATACTTTGAGGTGAATTTCATTGTTTGAATAATAATTTGAAGAATTTTTAAAATAATGGAAATTTATGAAATATTTTGTTCAAGTTAAATTTAGAGAATTTCAAATGACACCTAAAAGATAAGAATTTCAAAATTCTTCTTTGTTATATTTTTTCAAATTTTGCATTTTGGTCCTCAAATTTTCCAAAACTTTCAATTTGACCCCAAAATTTTCCAAAACATTGCAAGTTGACCCCTCAATTTTTTTAAGAATTATAGTTTGACCCCTCAAATTTTTTTAAATTTATAAATTGACCCCTAATTTCAATTTTCAAATTTATCCAAAAATGATGACAATGAATTTTTTTTATTACTCCGTCTAAACAAAAGTATTGAGAAATGAAAGTATTTTAATTGAATCAATTGAATTGCCTAGAATTCTAAATTCTTTAAAAAATTTCAATTACCTCATCCAAACACACTCTAAAAATAAAGATAAAAAGAGAAGGGATAGAAAATCACACGATATTATTTTATACAACTTCACAACCCAACTATTTACTATCTCTATACCTCTCAAGCATGAGAGCTTTCAACTTTAGCCACAAAGGATTTAATCAACTATAACCTATAGTCCCCTCTTGGGTGAATTTCAATCCATCTTGAACAGAAATTGGATTTGGCCATGTAAAAATAAGAGTTATTTTCTTCATATCCCCTTTATAAATTACATTGGGTTTTTATTATTTTTAGGTAATCATATTATTGATGCGAAGTATTTATCTATTTTATCAATGACTAATTTTTAACGGAATTTCCCTTTCTAACTATATTTTTCCATGTATAAGACTCGAACTCAGGATTTTGTTTAAGGACCCGAGTCTAGTTCTACTCAGAGCAATTTAATGTTGGTTTTCATTTATTCTTGATGTTGTTGCAGAAAGCACCAAATAGAAATTATTTAGGAGATCTCATCCAATGTATATATATATATCATATTTATGAATACAATTTAAATAATAATAATTTAAGAGATCTCAATAAATTTAGAGGATATTTATCGAATCTTTTTTTGTTTACGGAGGATATTTATCGAATCTAATCCAGACAAAGATTAAATATATAGTTTTAAGTGAAAGAAAATATTATAGAAGCTAAGGGTCCGTTTGATGATCAGGATAGAGAGATAGGATATGATACATTAATCATATCCTATTTAAATTTCATGTTTGATGCACCAAAGGGATAGGATAAAATAAACCATTTTCCTATTTTATCGTGACTTTCCTTTGTAATTTTTATCCTGAGTATATGTTGGGTTAGTAATTATCCTGATGGATTAGAAGATCATTCCATATTTATTATCTTAATATTCTATCATTTTTAAAATATTGTCATTTTTAAAATAATGATAACATGTATTTTCTATTATAATTAATAACATGTCATTTTTTACAATATTTAATTAATTATGAGAGCAAATTTTTCATTTAATTATAATGATATCCTGTTTGTGCGCATCAAACACATGATATGATGAATGTTTATCATATTCTTATCATATTCTATCTCTATACAGCTTTATATTATATAATATCTCTATCCTATCATGACCATCCATAAAAGTAATTCAAATGATGTATAAACTTTATCGGCTCTAGCACTATATAATAAAATTCATACCTCAAAATCTTATTGTGATGCTGCTTTTATGTTTTCACTTTGCGTAGAATAACATGAGCACCCTTTTCTGGCTGAATAGTCATCACTAAATTTGGAGTATGAGCATAGGTTGGAGAAAGTTCAAAATAAAATTTTTGTAAAATCATTGACACTGCCATCTTTGCTTCCAATAGGGAAAAGTTTTGTCCCATGCAAACTCTAGGACCCCCTCCAAATGGAAAATATATAAATCTACCATTTGTTGCTTTGGAAATTCCATCAACAAATCTCTCAGGATTGAACATCTTTGCATCATCACCCCATAGTTCATTGTTATGTTGAAGCAAAATAATTGGCAAGAAAACCTCCACTCCAGCAGGTACTTCCATGTTTCCAAACTTTATATCTTTGCCAACATATCGAGTAACGCCAAATGCAGGTGGATACAACCTTAGAACTTCATACAAAATCATGGGGAGCTGTCACAAAGAGATTTGTGCTATCAATCAGTGAGTCCAATAAAGTTTATAATTTTTTTAACAAAAGATGCACAAAAAAAATAAATTAAAACTCGGTATCCGATCCAAAAGCCGACTAATCCCACCACCCACTTGCGGGGGGGCCCATTTAAGTCCAGAGTGTGGACTCTTAGAAATCGTGGTTAGGTCTAACACAACCCCACAAAACCGACTTGTGAGGTGAGGATTGTCCCACTTATAAACACATTGTCAGGTCATCTCTTATCTGATGTGACACCCCCTCACGCCCAGGACTAGACATCTGGAGCATGGACATAAATGGTGGGTGGCCTGATAACGGAAACCTGATAGCATGTGGCCCAACAGATCGTGGAGGAGGCTCTGATACCATCTTAGAAATCGTGGTTGAGCCTAACACAACCCCACAAAACCGACTTGTGAGGTGAGAATTGCCTCCGCTTATAAACACATTGTTAGACCATCTTTTATCCGATATGAGACTCTTTAACATAGACTTGTCCATCGAAATTGACATAGGGGGAATCAAACCTATGACCTTGAGATGAGTAAACTCTTTAACATAAACTCCAAGATTCCAAGTCAACCACTAAGTCAACCCGAAATGCGTTCAAAAGATGCAATTTTTAAAGGAAAAAATACAAGAAGATATAGCTAATAGATTAAAATACTTACAATCTTAAGTTTATTTAGTCCTTCATAGTCTGGTTTTTTGTTGCCAAATATTTGTAATACTTCCTCCCTTGCACGTTCTTGCCAATCAGGGTACCTACTCAACAATATCATTGTCCAAACAAGCATAGTTGAAGTAGATTCTTGCCCTGCCAAGTAGAATAACTTGCATTCCCCCACTACATCTTCAAGACTCATTCCCATATTCTTGTTGTTTCCATGATCTCTAATTTCTTGGTGGTTTGACTCTAGAAGAAGACCTAATAAGTCATTCTCAGTGGCTTCACCTGCCTTCATTGCTTTCTCTCTCTTGTTAATTATATATCTGAGAGAAGAATCTATATCTTTTTCAATTTCATGCATCCTTCTTTGAGTAGCGGTTGGTATAAACCTAGAAGTAAAAATAGTAATCATGTAAAACTAGCCTCTTAGTAAAAATGTTGAAGTAATGATAGAAATTATGATATGAAAATTAGTCTTACCTCCATAAAGGGATTAAAGATTTCACTAGATTTTTCATTACAAGTTCACCTTGCTCTCTTTGAAGATCAAATATTCTTTTTCCTTCTTCGTAACTACTTCCAAATGCGTTTCGAGAAATAACATCACTTGTCAAGTTTTGTAGGGAAGGCCATATGTCTATTTCACCTGATCCATCTGAAGACAATGTTGCCTCCCATTTGCTAATCATATCAATGCAACTTGTGAGGAAACTTGGTGCCATAATCTATGGTGTAATAAGAAAGAAACAACCAAGAGTTCAAATTTTGTGTCAAACTAAGTACTTGTAGCTAATAAACAAAACTATGTATCTTGCAATATCGAATAGTGAGGGCATCACATATCTCTTTCAACTATACGCCACATGCATAGTTTTAAATGAACGTTAAATAATTATTTTGGTCATAAATGTGTGATTCATATGAATTTAACGAAATTACAATCACATTCTCAAATATCTCTTTTGTTAGTACTTTTTTTACTTGCAAAAGCTATACTCAAGGAACAAATTAACTGATTAAAGATACAAAGATCAAAATGACAAAAAAAAACACATTTAATTTTGTTTTTGTTATTACATTTTTTTTTGTTATTTCAATACATTTAAAGACTATGTTAACAACACCTTACACCTTTAAAAAAAATATCAAAACATAGTGGAGGCAACAATTTATAACATAGATCAGTTTCATTTCTTTTTTAATGTATTAAGTATTAAAGTTTATTTATTTTCCAAAGAAAATTATTCTTCTCACTTATGAAATTGTTGATTCCTTTATATTAGCAATAGTTAACTACAGCTCGACATTTTTCAGCGGACACTTTTAAGATCGGTTCAATTACTTTTTAAGTCGGTTCAACTAATCTTAATAGTGTCAACAACAGTTAATTGTAGCTAAAATATACCAAACAACAATTAACAGCTGTTGATATAAGGGAATGAACAATTTCATAAGTGAGAAGAGTAATTTTCTTGTCCAAAACCAAGTGTCGGCCAAGGCCCACACACCTTTTTCACTTGGATCCATCCCTATAACTATGTATCTTGAACAAGTGTATTTTGCATGATAAACAAATGAAGATAGAGACATGCCTGAACCAATTTATAAGTATGTAGTTAAAAGAAAATAACCTTCAATTTTTCTAACTGGAAAGCAGCGTTCATTAGCCTTCTATGCTTTCTCCACTTTTCTCCCTCGTGAATTATAAGACCACTAAATAGAAATTTGAAAATCTCATATTTTGGCTTTTGTAATTCAGAAGTTCTGTTTAAGACATCTTTTATTAGCTCTGGTTCTGTGAGAATCAGCCTTGGTGTTGTTCCAGACCAAATAAAAGGATTCTTCCCTGCATTCAATTACATTTAAAAGGTAAAAAACAATGCCGTAAAAATATTATTTTTTATTTCTAAATCTATTTTTGCTTAGTTGAAAAAACAACATACATATTTTGAATCAGGCTGAAATTAAACACTCTAATACAATAGGAAGAAAAAACTCCAAAAATCCAATTTCTTAAACGGAGATTTCATACTATTTTAAGATGACACTTAAAATTAAATGAGGGAGTACTATAATCTGTAGAGTCATTGTAAAAATTGGATTGGAATATATTACACGGGAACAATAGATGTGTATAGTAATTATTTTCCAAATTTAAATTTAAAATGGATATCATTTTATCAAGAAACTCTAAAGTTTTTTTCATGAGTCTAACTCATTTGGTAAGACATTACAATATGTTAGGGCCGAAATTTGTATAGTATACTCCCGACTTATTTCAATACGGTATATTCCCGACTTATTTCACTTTAAGGTGAATTTCTAACATTACTTGATTATAAGGTGAATTTCTAGTTATTACTTGACAAAAATGGAAACTCTAAAGGGTATGTTTGGTAAAACCAGCTTTTTGCTTAAATCTTAAAAAAAAAAAAAAAAAAGACTTGTTTAGCGGTGGTCACTTTCTTACGAGCTTATAACTTATTTTACGAGCTTATAGTTGGTTTTGATAAACTGATTCAAATAGCTTAGAACATATGTCTTATCATGTATAGCTTAAAGTTTATCACTTTTTATCTCAATTTTACCCGTGCAATCTTATTTGGAAGAAGAAAAAAAAAGGAAATGCTAACCGATGTGCCCTAAACTTGTGTCTTTAGGGCACATGTTAAGATATCTAAAATAGAAATTATGTATTGGAAATTGTGCCCATTTATTTTTCAAGAAGTTGAAAATTAATTTTTCATAATTAATTTGTATGTCATTTCATATTTATAACCTATTTCAACTATTAATTTTACTAAACACTACAAATTCAATCATCTAACTTATCTTCTATCAACTATTACCTAATTTTTATAAGTCATCTACTATAAACTCATCTACTATATTTTTTACCAAACATAATCTAAGTTAACTTTCAGAAATGCATAAGAAAAAAACGTTAACTTTCAATAATGACTAAACATTTAAATTTAAAAAGATGAAATTTATTTAGGAATAAGAAGATTGAGAAAAGAATAACGTACCGTAAATTTGAACAAGTTGTTGAATATAGGGAATGACGCGAGGTATTATATCATCGGAAAGAGCCATGGGTTTGGATTTGGCTTCCTTTCCCATCTTATATGAATCCTTCAAGTCCCCAAGCAAAAGTCTATAAGAATTTCCTTTACACCCTTGTTCTCTTAAGAGCTTCTCTAGCCTCTTTGGCTTCAACCAAATCCAATTCAGTGCCCTCCATGTGTATACCAAACCAAATGTTAGAGTGATGAAAACTATGCCATAATTTATGGCCAATGATGCTTCCATTTCTCTGCTTGTAGGTGAGAAAAAATAGATAGAAAATAGAGAAATCAACAAGGAAACCAAATTAAGTAGAGAATATAGAATTTATGGCCAATGAAGGATGCTTCATTTCTCTAATTGTTTTGGAAATTAAATCGAGAGTGTATCAACCATGGTTTTATAGAATTTGCTGTGGGCAGGCAAAAGTCATTATTGTTGTGGGGCATTGGTGCGGACGTGGATTTTTCTTACCTTTTTATTGGTGTTTTGGAATTTACTTGTTTGATCAAAGGTGTTTTGGAATTTACTTGTTTGATCGAAAGAGAAAGTGTACGCAATAATTTGATTTCTATTAAAGGAAAGAAACTTGATATTATTACAACTTTACTCCCTCAGGTAGGGGATTTGGATCCTCTCCATTGAAAATTTTCTCAAGTTTTCTCCATTTTCAATCTTCACCGTTAAAATACAACAACCACTTTTCATTATAATTTAATTCTCACTTTCTCTCTCATGATTGATGGTTGAGATTCCACATGAGAAAACTTGAGAGAATTTTCAATGGAGAGGATACTAATCCTCCGGTAGGAACCAGACAACATGCTAAATTAACGCAGAAAAGTACTTCCTCCGGTCATTATTATAAGCAAAAATTGATTTTTTATGTTTATTCAATAAATGATGTATGTGATCTATATATAAACCACATACATCATTTATTAAATGAATCTAAAAAGTGAACTTTTACTTATAATAGTGACCGGAAGGAGTATTTGGCGACCTCCTAAATTTGTAAATGTGATGGTCAAAAACATTAAAAGCAATATCTACAATAGAGCTTCCCATTATGAATTATTAAATGGATGTCGCGTGTATACATCACTAATTTTGTAACATGTTAATGTTACTATGAATTCATTTAGCAAACTGCACAATTATCAGACAAATGCATATAATGTATTGTCATGTCAATTAATTAATAATATGAAAACGTATGAATTGTCATATTCATTAAGTTTACATACTATTATTAATTGATGTGGCAACACATTATTAAATACATGTGTAAAATAATTATATCGGTAGAATATACTAATTAAACTCTTGTTACTGTATTTTATAGGAGAATGCTAATCATTACCCTTGCGGCATTGGATAAAGGGATAAAAATAGAAATATAGTATTGGAAAATGGTGAAAAACGATAAATTTAACTTTTTAAAAGTCAAAATGTTGTTGAAACCAATGCAAACATGCTCTTTTGACTTCCTTAACCATTGCTCTGAGGGCAATGGTTAACCATACCTATTTTATAAGTTCTTAAACTCAATACCTTAAAAATGTTATAAAATATAGAGTCATCATTCTTTATAGCCGGTAAAAAAATTGAGAATAAAAGGTACTATTAGCTGTATGTATCCAATTGTTGTCATACATGTGTCTTCCAATAGTATTTTCTTGAACAAATCACAATAACGTAAGCTGTTTCCTACATTAATGTAGGATTATCACAATAGTTTCCTACATTAGTGTAGCATGTTCTCTGGTTCCTACCGTCATGTGTGCATGTCTTCCAAAACAATTAAAATATAGTCACCAATGTTTATAGCACTCGAGCATCTCGAGGGTAATGTACTCGTGTAATCCGTGCATCTCGAGTGACTAATGGAGTTCTCGCTCTACTTCAAAATTGCACTCCCACATTTATCAACACAGATTTTGTCCTACATTTTTTATTTTTTAAAATAAAAAGACCAATTATGTACTAAAACTTATATTTCCCAAAAAAATTGTAATTAAAATTTATTTTGAACTTGAATGAGTTTCGCAGTACTAATGGGAAAAGAAATAGTATGTCCTGGGCCGGTCAAAGAACTGGGCTTAACTGCTTAGGCCCAATAGTAAACAAAGCTCAAATGCTGCATTTGGTAAATTACTCGCAACACACCCCTTCTCTGCGGGGGGTGCTCGGAACAAACGAGACATGTTCAAACGAACAGTAACGTCTCTTTCCCACGTTCCCGCGAGTATCTTACTGGCGGTTACATTTCTTACGATTTCGTATCTGCCGGTCACATGTGTGCCTCAAAACGGCTCTGCATTCACCCACCTCTATAAATAGGAGGCTCCTGGCAGCCACCAAGGTAGAATCTCTTTCACTCTCAAACCCCCCATTCTAAACTCTACTGACTTGAGTGTGGGAGTGTCCGCAGGTACACACCCCCCATTTGGTCCAACGCTCACCAGAAGTACAAATCACCACCGTGAACCACCTCACTCAACCTAGCACCGGCAACCACCTTCTGATCAGGTACGATCATAGTATAAGTAAAAAATGAGTTAAAAAGTTGATGTGTGTATATTTTTTCGTTCTAAAATAACTAACTCATTTGTAAAAAAAGAAAAATTGTCTAAAAATAACTGACTTATTTCATCTTTTAATGTAATCTTAATTACTTTTTTTCAATTATAACTCTAATTAGTATTATTTTCATTACTTTCAATTCAATATCTTCAAATTTGCATTTATGATAATAGTGAATGCACCGATACTTGACAAAGACACTTAAGAATCATTGTTATCTCTTACTCACTTATACGCTTTTCTTAATATGTGTGAAATACAGTCAACCTTAAAATAATAAGGTCTTACCTTAAAATATGTGTGAAATACAATCAACCTTAAAATAATTTGGGACATAGGGAGTATAAGCGTTCTAACTTAGGTCAACCTTAAAATAATAAGGTCTTAGTCCTTCCGTCCCATATTAAGTGAGCATTTTGCAAAAAAAAAAATTATCTCAAAATAATTGACATATTTCACTTTTGAATACAGTATTAATTACCTTTTTTCTAATCATAACTCTAATTAATATTCTCTTCGTCCCATCTTAAATTATCTAATTTGAAAATGTGTATTATTTACGATACACGCTTTGACTCTATTTTTCTACTAATATATATAAAGACAAAATATAATATATAAGATGTTGTTGGATTCGTCGCGATGAATATTTTCAAAATATGAAATTTTCATAATTTTTTCTAATATATTATTAAGTTTAAAATTGTGCATTGGCATATGTGACAAAGTCAACTAGGTCACATAATATAGGACAGATGAAGTACAACTTTCATCACTCCTAAATTAATATATTCTACTTTGCATTTATGATAATAAGAAATGAACCAATACTTGTCAAGACACTCAAAATATTTTTTTCTCTTTTTCATTTACACTTTTTTTTCTTGATCTGTGTGAAATGAGCAAAATACTCACTTAATATGGGACTGAGGGAATATAACTAAACGATAAATATGTAAATTTGAATATAATGTTTCTTAATTTACACCCATTTTGCTAATTTTCACCAATTTTATATATGAACTAAAAGAATTAATGAAACATATTTGTAGAAATTTGTGTTTATTTTGACTTGTTAGTAAAATAAATGTGTTTATAGCAAAGTGGGTCTATGTTAGCAAAATGAGTGCAAGCTAACAAATATTTTGACTAAATTGCTCTTTTAATCCGTTAACTATTTTTTTGGTAAGTCTGTTCTAGCCCTTTAATTTCATCTTCGTTAAATATTTTACTCTCTTACGTTAGTTTTAATAAAAAAAGAACACGTTAACGGTTGTACACATGTCATTTTGGCATTGACTATGGAAATTCTTATTATCTTTTTTTGATCTGTGTGAAATGAGCAAAATACTTACTTAATATCGGACGAAAGGAGTATAACTAAAGGATAAATATGTAAATTTGAATATAATGTTTCTTAACTTACGCCCATTTTGCTAATTTTCACCAATTTTATATATGAACCAAAAGAATTAATGAAGCATATTTGTAGACATTTGTGTTTATTTTGACTTGTTAGCAAAATAAACGTGTTTATAGCAAAGTGGGTCTAAGTTAGCAAAAATGAGTGCAAGCTAACAAATATTTCGACTAAATTACTTCATCTTCATCAACTAAACCCAGAAAAAAAAAAAATATTCATCAACTAAACCCAACAAAAAACACCGAAAATGTAGTAAAACTCTCTCTCTCTCTCTCTCAAACCATCACCTCCAACAACAACAATAGCATAATTACTCATAAACCTTCAAACCTTGATCAAAGCATCACCTTCCATTTATGTTAACTATCTATCCCCAATACACCATGAAACCATTGAAAAATTACCCAGAACTCAGATTTAAAACCAAATCCATAATATCAATCGCAAACCCAATAAATAAAGTGATAGAAAGAAAAAAATAATAAAAAAATGGAAATTGTTTCAGAATAAGAAATTGGTATCTCAATCTAAACCCATTTATGTTGGAAGAAGAAGAAATTTGGGAGAACCGAAATTGTGTTGTAGTTTCTAAGAAATTGAGGATCTTAAAAGTATATGTAAAATTCGAAATTGGGGGTTAATTTTTTTGTTTTTTTTTTAATTTACTGGATTTATTTGATGAAGACGATGAAGATGAACATGAAGAAGATGAGGAAAAAAGATAATAAGAATTTCCACAGACAATGCAAAAATGACACGTGTACAATAATTAATGTTTTTTTATTCAAACTAATTGAAGAGACTAAAACGTTTAACGAAGATGAAATTAAAAGACTGAAACAAACTTTTTATTACTTATGAGACCAACCGATACCAACAAAATAGTTGAGAGACTAAAAGAGCAGTTTAGCCAAATATTTTTTTAATGAAAGTTACAAAAATAACATTCAAATTATTGATTAGTTTTAAATATCCACCTTTAGGTTTTGTA
>Ga0315915_1006223_pt1 | contig 14635 bp, 5 predicted proteins | sample MpolbnodulesMG_FD_207738 | JGI IMG/M metagenome (GOLD analysis project Ga0315915, IMG submission 207738) | Medicago polymorpha root nodule microbial communities from Los Angeles, California, United States - branched nodules | ecosystem: Host-associated > Plants > Roots > Nodule | place: USA... | reverse complement strand
GAAGAACCTGCTCTGATACCATCTAAGAACTTCATGCAGAGAGAAAAGAGAGAGAAATGTGAAGTAAAAGTGATTATCATTGAATGAATCTGATTCAGTTACAATGTGAGTTTATATAGAAGTTAGTATTGACAACTAAGTCTAACTAACTCCTAACAAACCAAATGGAACTCAAATGTGAATGAAATTACAAGTAAATGAAATAACTTGCGTTGCGCCTTAATCTAACTGTAAACCCTAGCTCCTATTTTCATATTTTCATCTTTCCGAGCTTTCTCTTCTAATAATAATTAACGCCTAGTCCTCAAAGAGAGCAAAAGAACTCATAAATGAAGGAATGCCTATGACAAAAGAAGCTAGAAATTAAAGGACAAATTCTCTAATCACGCCTAAGAAAGGAAACACCTAATTAAAAGAAAATCAATTAAAGCATTTTGGAGTGAATCCTCTTTCTTGACCACACCTAAATTTTGTTAGGTTCTAAATTTGGCTTAAATGCACTTTTGGCCCCCTATGTTTGCCGTCGTAGTGATTTTGGCCCCCTAACAAAAAAAATGCAATTTTGACCCCTTAATTTTCGCAACTATGCTGAGAAGCCGCCACGTGTCCCAAAAAAGGGGCCAAAATCGCAACTTTTTTGTAAAGATAAGGGGCCAAAAGAGCATATTTCCTAAACATTGCAAAATTAGGGGGTTAAAATTGCATTTTTTTTGTTAGGGGGCCAAAATTGCTACGAGGGTAAACATAGGGAACCAAAAGTGCATTTAAGTCTTTCTCCTCCATTTCTTGGTAAAGACCCGACTACTTTGCAACGTGGGGGTAGAATTTCTTTGTAAAGGCAAAAATTATTGATATCAAACATTTGAAAAACACTTTTAGATTGAGCCAGGGGCGGATCCAGACTTTAGGTACATGTGGAGATAAAATTTCAAATAAATAATAATACAAACTATTTTTTTTTAATCGACAAATATTATTACCTCATTGTTTATCACTAAAATGATAGCTATAAAACTGCAGTTGCGGTTATATAATGAGTATTTACAAGTAGACGAATCATAATTTAGAATAAGTGTACATAATAATTTACAATAAGTTATAAGTGTTACAAAGAACTAATAGGGAAAACACTAATAAATGGCCTTCGAATGAAATCTACTACAGTAGCACAGAAGTCATACTAATGACTCATGTTCTTTATCAACTAAGTGAGAAAAACATGTGGAGCTATAGTCCCACATAGCTCCAATGTCGATCCACCCCTAGATTGAGCCGAGCCTTTACGAAGAAACGGAGGAGAAAGTAATCTCTGTTCTAAATAACCAAAAGAGCAATGATATTTGTTCAGCCATTTTGTGGCAATTTTTAAAACAACTCTCTTTTATTTTTTTTTTTATTGGTCAAAAATAATTAAGAGAAAAGAGAGAAGAGAGAGAAAGAGAAAGAGTAAAGACACCTGGAGAATATGAAATAGAGTTGTTCAAAAAGGTTATATATAAATATCATTTATCAAACCAAGGTTGTTTTGAAAAATCTTGAGAATTTAAGTTGGTAGTAACCTGCCCCTTTTCTGATTTTCTTTTGTCCCATTCGATCCATTATTCCTTTTCATAGCCTCACTCCTTTAAAATTTTATTACCTTTACCTGGCATTATTCCAAAAAGTTTCTTCATTAATGCTATGTTGTCATGAGCTAAATTAAAGATAGAGCACACTTTTTTTTTTTGAGTGGAACAAGCAAGATAGAGCACATGTAACATATTAAAAACGATGTATCCGAAAGTATGATGTATTTTCAGACGGCACAAATTCATGCATGTTTGTTACTTTTTTCCGGGTTGTGTACTTCAAAGTTTTTTTTTTTTTTTTTAACAACAAAATTTATTAAATTATTCAAAAAAAAATAATATTAATAACGGGCTGACACAAACTACAAAGCAAATACATATAGGCAAAACACCAATAAAAACACCAATTAAGCGATGGCTACTATTGACACCAATAAGAAAATTAACCACCAAAAACAAATTTCAACACCTAAATCAAATCCAAACCCCACACTTCTTCACCACAGACCGAAACAAAATCCAATCACCTATTGTCCACCGCTCACCATAACCCCATTAACAAACCACATAATCAATCAAAACCGACATTCACTTCAACTTCTTATCACTGCGGTTGAGCTCAATTAAACACTTGCAAAAAGACTTCTTCCAATACTCCTTCAAAGCAACGGTTTTAATTGATTATGTGAACAATAGGTGATTGAATTTTGTTTCTGCGGTCTGTTGTGAAGAGGTGTGGGGTTTGGATTTGATTTAGGTGTTGAAAATTGTTTTTGGTGGTTAATTTTCTTATTGTTGTCAATGGTAGTCATTGGTTAGGTGGTGTATTGATGTTTTTATGAGTGACCTAATAACTAGATTTAACTTTTTCTATTGCATAGATGAACTAGTCAACTAATTGAAAGCAAGCAATTTCATGGTTTGGGCAGATCGCTCCCAAATCTAGTCGTCATTTTGAAAATTATGAAGTTGACTTTCCAACTTATGGATAATAATAATTCAGATGTTGGCACTATGTTATTCAACAATGTAGGATGCCCTTTTCTTCTTTTTTTTTGGTCAGAAAACTTCACACGAATATAAAAAATTCATATTTTCATAAAGGCAGTCTAACTCATATTTTTGCAAAGGCGGCTATAGATGTGGCTTGTGCAGTTGCGCTTGTCCTCTTGTATTTGATTAAACTACTGTTTGTATTTTTTTTTAACCCTTTGATTCTCATCGGAAAGGAACCCTACGAATTTAGTGTTCGATTGAAAATTAAGTAAAGTAAAAAATATATATATTCATGAATCCAAATATCATGTACATATATATAAGTAATTTCCATTTTAAAACTTGGACTCCAAATCCACGTTGATCCACACATATCACTGCTTTTATTTCATTGAATTTTAAAACTTCAATTACCTGTTTGCTTCATTACAGCTCACAAGAAACTTCCTAAGTCAACTATACCCAAAGTCTAAGTAAACTACTTTGAAGTCTAAACAATATTGTTGCTATTATTCATTTCCTTTATGTCTTCATTGTCTCAACAAAGCAACGCATACACCAATAATCATTACACTTTTTTCACTTTTCACTTTGTCATAGCTATACAATTACACCATCATGGTTGATATGCTAGGCTCATTTGTCTCTGCAATCTTGCAAGTACTGTTGGATAGGATAGCTCATCGTGATTTTATCGACTTCTTTCGGGGAAACCATCTTGATGAGGCACTTCTAGACAAGTTGAAGATGCTTTTGCTATCTGTCACTACAGTGCTTAATGATGCTGAGGAGAAGCAGTTTTTTGATCCATTGGTGAAGGAATGGGTTGATAAGCTTAAGAATGCTGCCTATGATGCTGATGATGTCTTGGATGAGATTGCCACCAAAGCCATACAAGACAAGATGGATCCTAGGTTCAACACAACCATACATCAGGTAAAAGATTATGCTTCCTCTCTCAATCCCTTTTCTGAACGAATTCAATCTAAAATTGGTAGGATAGTTGAGAGGTTGAAATCTATATTAGAGCATAAAAATCTTCTTGGTCTTAAAGAAGGAGGTGTAGGTAAACCACTCTCGTTAGGTTCGGAGACAACTTCTTTGGTGGATGAACATCGTGTGTATGGTAGACATGGTGATAAGGAGAAGATTATAGACTTTTTGTTGGCTGGTGACTGCAATGGAGAGTGGGTGCCGGTAGTAGCGATTGTTGGAATGGGAGGGGTAGGAAAGACTACTCTTGCTCAAATTTTGTACAATGATGAACGGGTGAGGAACCATTTTCAATCTAGATCATGGGCCTCGGTGTCAGAGACTTCAAATGTGAATGAAATAACCAGAAAAGCTTTTGAGTCTTTCACTTTGATGTATTCTAATATCTCAGACTTGAATATACTCCAAATCAAACTTAAGGATAGACTGGCCGGACAAAGGTTTCTACTTGTTCTTGATGGGTTTTGGAATGAGAACTTTCTTGACTGGGATATCTTCCAAAGACCCTTTCTATCAGGAAACTATGGTAGTAGAATCATTGTCACAACGCGTAGTCAAAGTGTTGCAACATTGATCGGTGCTGATTTAAACCATTCCCTCTCGCATTTATCTCATGAAGATACTTGGAAGTTATTCGCTAGTCATGCATTCAAATCAGTGAACCCGACTGAGCATCCAATCTTGGCTCAAATTGGCCAAAAAATAGTAAAAAAGTGCAACGGTCTCCCTCTAGCTGCAAAAGCACTAGGGAGTCTCCTACGTACAAAAGATGTTGGGGAGTGGGAAGGTATATGTTATAGTAGGATATGGGAGTTACCAACTGAAAAGTGTAGCATTCTTCCTGCCTTAAGATTGAGCTACAGTCATCTACCTTCTCATTTAAAGCGATGTTTTACTTATTGTTCCATATTTCCTAAAGGATATGAAATAAAAAAGTGGAACTTGATCTATTTATGGATGGCTGAAGGTATCCTACCACAACAAAGAACGGATAAGAGAATGGAAGATGTAGGAGAAGAATGCTTTGAAGTGTTACTATCTAGATCGTTCTTTTATCAATCAACCTACCATGCATCACATTATATGATGCATGACCTTATCCATGATGTAGCACAATTTGTTGCAGGCGAATTCTGTTACAACTTAGATGATAACAATCCAAGAAAAATCACGACTAGTGTTCGCCATTTATCTTATTTACAAGGTATATATGATGATCCAGAAAAGTTAGAGATCTTCTCTGAATTTAAGCAGCTTAGAACCTTCATACCGTTCAAATTCTCATACTTTGTTTACTCCTCTTCAATTACTAGCATGGTTTCAATTTTGTTACCAAAATTGAAACGGTTGCGCGTGCTCTCTTTGTCCCATTATCCAATTACGAACTTGTCAGATTCAATTGGAATTTTGATGCATATGCGGTATTTGGATCTTTCTTTCACGGGAATTGAGTGTTTGCCTGATTCTGTTAGCACTTTGTATAACTTGGAGACATTGTTGTTATCCGGTTGTCGTTGTCTCACTATATTGCCAGAAAACATGTCCAACCTCATCAACTTGCGCCAACTTGATATTAGTGGAAGCACCGTTACATCAATGCCTCCAAAATTTGGTAAATTGAAGTCTCTTCAAGTTTTGACCAATTTTACAGTAGGCAATGCAAGGGGATCGAAAATTAGTGAGCTAGGGAAGCTTTCGAAACTCCACGGAGCACTTTCGATTGGGAGCCTACAAAATGTAGTTGATGCAATAGAAGCTTCTCATGCCCAGTTGAAGAGTAAGAAATACCTTCATGAACTAGAATTCAAGTGGACAACTACAACCCATGATGAAGAGAGTGAAACTAATGTACTCGACATGTTAGAGCCACATGAAAATGTGAAACGACTTCTAATCCAGAATTTTGGCGGAAAAAAATTCCCAAATTGGTTAGGGAACTCTCCATTTTCTAGTATGGTGTTTCTACGTCTAACTAGTTGTGAAAATTGCATGTCACTGCCATCACTTGGACAATTGTCCTGCCTCAAAGAACTTTGTATATCAAAAATGAAAAGTCTACAGAAGGTTGGTCTAGAATTCTATGGGAATGTAATTGAGCCATTCAAATCATTGAAAATTATGAAATTTGAGGACATGCCCAGTTGGGAAGAATGGTCAACCCATAGATTTGAAGAGAACGTGGAGTTCCCTTCACTCCTAGAGCTTTACATAGAAAGATGTCCAAAATTCACCAAAAATCTACCTGACCACCTTCCTTCCTTAGATAAATTAGTGATCACTGGATGCCAAGCTCTAACAAGTCCAATGCCATGGGTTCCAAGACTGAGAGAATTAGCGCTGACCGGTTGTGATGCATTAGTATCATTATCTGAGAAAATGATGCAGGGAAATAAATGTCTTCAAATCATTTCCATAAACAATTGCTCATCTCTTGTCACAATCACTATGAATGGTCTACCAAGTACTCTAAAATCACTTGAAATCTATGAGTGCAGAAATTTACAACTATTTCATCCCCAGAGTTTGATGCTGGAATCTCACTACTATTTTTCCCTTAAAAAATTACACTTAAGATGTTGTGATTCTCTGCTCTCATTTCCACTATCCCTCTTCCACAAACTTGAAAATTTACATGTACAAAATTGTAACAATCTCAATCTTATTTCCTGTGCTCCAAACAGTACTCTCCCATATTTTCGGAAGTTAAAATTGAAACAGTGCTCCAAACTATCTCAGTTTCCTGAAGGAGGGTTGCATGCTCCAAAACTTGAGGACCTTTCTATCATCGAATGTGTTGATTTCTCATCTGAGAGTGCATGGTGTCTTCAGACAATGACATCTCTAACTTCTCTTCACATCAGTGGACTTCCTAGTCTCACTTCACTAGAGAATACAGGAGTTCAGTTCCTAACATCTCTCAAAAGTTTGAAGATTAAAGCCTGTGCTAACCTTGGATCACTTCCTTTAGACACACTAGTTAACTCCCTTTCTCATCTTACTATCAGAGCATGTCCATTGTTAAAACTGCTATGTAAAAAGGACTCGGGGGAATACTGGAGTATGGTCTCTCGCATACCCTTCAGAATCATTGAAGACTAGATCACATACATTAGTTGGATATGTTAGGTATCTTGTCGATGTTTCATTGTATATTCAAGATATATTTGTATTGTAATAACTTCAAAGTTTTGTAATTTATTGAGAGCAATTCTTCTTGCATATCATTGCCATGCCATTCTTTCATGGCTGCCATTTAACAGCACTTCAACTAAATGATTTTAGCAAATTAAAGATAGTATAATAGAAAAAAGTCGAACAAATTATTAAAGCATTAAAACGAGTTTTGTTTACATTCATACCGTCACACAAACATCCACCATTTTTAAAATTCGGATAAGGTTTTGAATCAAAAGATTACAGAAAAAACACAAGGAGATGTTAAACGGAAAACTCCAATTCATAAGTTCAAGTATAAAATTGTTTCTGCAAACATAACATTATATAAACCTGGAATGTCCCATGATTCTAAATATGCTTCCATTTTTTTCTAAAACAAGATTGCTGAAAATATAACTAAAATTGAAACGAGTTTTCTTGTATAACTTTACCATTGAAGAAGAAATCAAAACTACAAAAAGTCAAAGAAGTAAAAGAGAAGAAATCTAAAAGATAATAGAGCAGCAACCAATAATGATAATACTATATTTAAGCAAGTCTTTTCCATATCCATAAATCAAAGGCATTATAGTATTGTGGAGTTAATGGTTGCACTAGTATCCGAAACAACAACCTGATAGTGAGAAGAGAAGGTAGAATTCACATTGATAAAGAAAGCGATCAACAATAGAAGGCTAAATATCAGCATGTTCTAGTAGATCGCGCAACAGCAGCAGCAATATAACTTGTTAGAATCAAAACACATTCATTAGTCATTACTCAATTTACATAAAAACCAAATGGAATTACTAACAGAGAACAATGACATTTCAATCAATACTATCAAATGTTGTCTCGAGAGGCATAGATTGAAGACTTGAAAAGCTGAAGAAACAAAATTAGATGTGATAATGGTTTGTTACAATGTTCTCTACCATAACAATGCAGAAATGATAGTGAAAGTTACACAGCGGTAGATCCGTAGAAATAAATCAATTATGTATACACACACAAACACACATATAAAAGGTATGCTGTCTAACTCAAATGCATTACTAATAAAAACAGAAAAAAAAACCCAAAAATTAACCATTTTAAGCTATGCTAGCAATGACCACAAACACTATAGAAGCTTCTAACTTCAAACACTATAGCAGCTGTTTTTTTTTTTTTTTGAGGGAACTATAGCAGCTGCTATCACCCTTAAATTACCACTAATACTATTTATGCTATTTATCAACATTATGTCATGTCATATATGTATATGATATGCGACAAATGAATCAAACTGACGCTTCTTGGTCAAAATACATCTACCCTATATACATGATATGCTAACTGCTAAGATTCTTGCAATGCATACATCAAAATTGGTTAATTAAATGCAGAATGACTATAGCATATATATAATTCTAAACTTGCTATGGTGATGCATGTCAAAATAGATCAAACTGAAATTTAAATGAATGACCATAGAATAAACCTAATTCTAAAGCGGATAAACACTGGCAGAAATGTAGAATGCTGGAGAGAAAAGGAAATGTATTTGATTTACTTATTGCTTAGAGAGCTAGTACACGCGGCCTAAATTTCATGCAACCTATTGTTCGGTAAAGGATAAATATGTTATTTGAATTGAATTTTAAAGCAAATTAAATCAATACTTCTATAAACAGAAACTAAACAGATGCAAATGAAATGAAGAAAATGCACAAACTTAACCTTTCCAATACTCGCAGGAATTGAGAAATCTAGCTTTTTAAGATCGATTTACAGTCACACAATGATCATCATTTCTTTCTCTCTACCAAAATGAAGACCACAAAACAAAACAAAAATCAGATTTTGAAGGAAGCTTAAGCAGAAACCCGTTCATTCTGTACTTGTACGAATTATTTTTCTACTTTATACTTCAAGCTTTGCAGCGCAAAGTGGTATTGTTTATTAACAAAAGCACCTCCCTGTTACAATTTATCAACTTCACAGCTAGTCACAATTTTATGGTTTCCAGTAATGTGGCCCTTTTCAATCATAATGAACATGGAACATTATACATGACACACTAAAAAATCTCAGAATGTAATATGCAGAAATTTTCGATACATGGTCACAGATTGTCATATAGTAAGTGACAAGTCTACTCATTGTTCTTTTCTATGCTATGTAAATGCACAAAAATATTAGAAGTAATGAGTGAAACAGATATTAGTTTACGGAGTTATCTAGAGAAAGTGAAGTCTAAAGGAATGAATTATCAGTTCATTTTGGAAATTACAATGGAATAAATACAGTTTTCAAAAGGCCCCAGTAACAAGTAACAATTTTTTTATCTAATCGCAGCAGTGTTTTAATCAACCAATCAAAATGCCTAGCTTAGAAAGAATTCAACTCAAGAGAGTACTTGGTCATCGATTTGTATGTGCGGGATACAAGCCACTTTCTGCCACTCCTTTCCTACTTTGGGTTTAAGTCTTGGAGTCAACATTGGACATTCCTGGATAGTTAAATGATCTAAGGAGAAAGGAAACCCTTGTTCCGGGAAAGACCGTAGTATGTCACAACAATTAATTTCAAGTGTATGAAGTGCATTCAGGTGTTGAAATCCATTGTAGTCAAGCTTCCTCAGAGACTTCAATGTGCTGATGCGCAGAGAAATGATATTTCTAGGAAGTATTTTCTCATCTGGAAATGACTCCATGCCTATGCATCCACCTTCAATCTCAAAATGGGTGAGAGATTCAAGATTTTCCAACCCCCAATTCTTTCGTGGAGTAAGTATGTCACAGTAGGAAATGGAAAGTAGAGTTAAACTTGAAGGCAGGCCCCCAAATGGGAAAGATTCAATTAGTGGACATCTATGTAAATATAATGACTTTAGAGATGTGAGAGAGTTCATAAAGTTGGGCAATTTGGTAAGATTTTTGCTATTGGAAAGGAACATGGATACTAGATTTGGTGTCTGTAGTCCTTCATCTGGGAAAGACCTCAATCCCGTGCAATCTCGAATTTCTATAGACTCAAGTGATGCAAGATCTCCACTAAATTCCCCTCTAAATTCAAATGATGAAAGATTGGAACAATTCCATATACAAAGAATTTTGAGTTTAGGGAGTAAATTTAAGTTCAAGGTAGTGAGTGAATCACAACTATTCCCTATGAATAAATGTTGGAGAAAAGCAAGCTTCTTTCTTGATTCTAAAGATGGAATAAGTTCCAATTGTCTACAGTTTCGGATGTAAAGTGTTTCCAAAGAAGCGGAGTAAGAGAAGGATCTAAGAGAAGAACAATTGATCAGATATAATTCTCGAAGAACTGGTAATCCACCTAGCAAATCACTTGGAAGGAACTCTAATAACTCACATCCTTCAATTTTTAGGCTTTGCAGATTGGACGGCAATAACCTCAATTGTGATACAGTTGTAACTTTTAGTATTTCAAAAGACGATCGTTCATCATCAATATCTTGTGATGGACGGTCATTGACTGTTGTCGTTGTTGATGTATCAGCTTGAGTGGTCATTGGAATTTTAGGTTTAGCCAATGAAGAGGACTGTGGATCTGTTTGTTGTTGGATGCTAGAATTATCATTGGTTCCAACTTGTTGACTGCGCATGCTAGAGGAAAGTTGTTGTTGTGGCTTTGGGATTCTTATTGAATCCAATGATTCAGGGTTAGGAGGTAGTCTGCTTCGCGGGAATTCAGTTTCCATCCTTTCCTCGTGAGCAATTTCTTCAATCTCACCTAAAGAAGAGCCAATTGTATACTTATTGCTAGGAAAACCAGAATAGGATTGAGGGGTGATTTCCTGTACTTCTTCAGAAATTACAACATGTCGGCGCAATGATGCTTGTGAATGAGTATTAACAACATCTCTCATCAGTGTTTCATTACTGTCATGTACAAACACTTCACATGTATTTGAAACTTTTGGAAGTGGAGCAACAAGGTTATGGCATCCAGATATCTCCAACTTCTGTAAAGAAGGAAGTTGTTTGGGTAAACTTCTCTCTAGCTTGGGACACCTTATTATATAAAGCTCAATGAGATAAGGGAATTCAAGACCTTCTAATATGTTCCATTCTTTCCATTCCATCATATCCCAAAACTGCAGAGTCTCTAAAGATTGAAATGGCTTATGTGAAGCAGTCACAATTCCATAAAACTCATGGCCTATGGATCTAACTTCGGTAAACCCCTCAATAAAGAGATCTTTAAGAAGTGGCAGCTGCCCAAGTGCTGGCAATGACTCGCAATTTTTACAATGTCGGAGATCTACTAATTGTAATGCCCAATAAGATGGATCCCCCAACCAACTTGGGAATTTTTCACTTCCATAGTATTCAATTGTTAGTCTTTTTAAGCCTTTGTGTGGTTCCAGATATTCAAGTACTTCTATTTCATGACCGTTGGAATCTTCACCATTTCCCCATTGAAGCATAAGATCATCAAGTCTCTTTTTCTCGTTGAGTTTAACATTTGAAGCATCTATAGCTAAATCCACATTTTCGAGCTTTGAAATGGTCAATGTTTTGAGATTGGAAAGAGTTGCTAAACCTCCGAGTCTTGTATCTTTTTTAGATACAATGAAATCAGTCAATGTCCGAAGACTTGTCATATTGTTCATTTGCAAAGGCATCTCTCGCACACCACTATCTCTGACATCAAGGCAACGCAAGTTTATCAAATTGCATATTCTTGGAGGAAAACTAGTGAGAGAACTGCAGTTTGTCAACATAAGTGTCTGCAAATTACAGAGATCACAAATGGAATCTGGAAGGGTCTCCAATGCAGTGTGAGAAAGGTCAAGGTAACAAAGATAACTTAATCTTCCAATGGAATTTGGTAAGTAAGTAATGTCATAGTGCGACAAAGAAAGGGTCCGGAAGAAATGTGGATTCAACTGATACTTAATACTTTCCTCCAATGCAAAAGGGTCGATATGGCTAGGAGCCCGCTCAAGAGGCAAACATACCGGCAAAATGGTTCTTAACAGTTTTCTATTTGTATCGACAAATGATTCTGGAAAATCCTGTGTGCTTCTGAAATATGACAAATGGTGCTTGTATGATTCTCCAAACACATAGGTTGCCAAATCATGAACCAGATTATGCATTGTAAAACTTAAACCAGAACCAAAAGGTTGCAAAAATGACCTCATTATTAGATAACCAAAATACTCATCACCAATGTCTTCCATGCTTTTGTGATTGGATTTAGAGTTTGAGTTTTGAAGAAAGCCTTGTGCCATCCACAAGAGGACCACCTCTTTTTGTTTGAACTCATAACCCTTTGGAAATAACGATAAATAAGCAAAGCAACGTTTAAGCTCTGCAGGGAGATCAAGGTAACAAAGTACCAGAAAAGCAGGAATGGGTAGATTCAAATCACCTTCATCAATTAATTTGCTCCTCAATATATCAACCCATTCACTGAGATGTACCTTATCTTGTAAGAGACTCCCAATCATTTTTGCAGCCAAGGGAAGGTTTCCCAATCTGTTGACTATTTCCTTTCCAACTGCTACTAGCTCTGGATGCTTATTAAGATCCGTCTGCCCAAAAGCATGCACCAAAAATATTGACCATGAATTTTCTGATGACAGCAGACCTAGATGGAAGGTATGATTAGCGTGTGGCACATGTAGTGAATCATCAGGATTTGAGGTGAATATTATGGCACTCCCTTCTGTTGCTGCTTCAGACAAAGAATCAACGAGCATGTTCCAATTCTCAGATTCATCATCATGTTCAATCCTAGTGTTACAAATGAAAGGTATAAGAAGATCAAGATTCATTTCGTAAGAAAAATAAGCTTGAGAACTTGACAGAGATAAAAACTCCTTAGAATTTCATATTGATTGATTAAAAGATAACATATGATATGAGTACATGAGATGATATATATACATATATAGATACGGTAAAGAATTAACAAACTAACTACCTACCTACTAACAACTTATTAAATCGCTTGTGAAAGCTATGAAAATAACTTATGACATGTCCATAAGCTGTTTCAACTTATTTTCATTAGCCATTATGAAAAATTCTTATAGCTTATACGAAAAGTTCAATTTTTGTTTTATATTTTGTTATAGAAATAACTTATATTGTTATACATAATTATATGATGAGTGCTTAATTAAATTTCTTATCCAAATTGGGTCTTAATGTGCATAATTTGCTTATGACTGTTGCTAAATTACAATTTGTGTATGGTTGCGTTCAATGTGGACTATTCATATTGCAGCATAAATTTGTAGTATTAATTAGTGATATATTTGAAAAAAGAATAATAAATGTATCTATAAATTTGCAATGTTCGTCTTCATATTTATTATTTTTCTTTTCTAAAATGATCTTGTAATTAGAGACAAATTGAGTACCTGATATCATCCAACACGAGTAGAAATTTCTTCCGTTGAAAGCTTTCCTTCAACTTTTTAGTTAACTCATGTAAATCATTTCCAGCTACAAACTCCTCAGTAACAGCCTCAAGAATCTTCTTAGCAATAAAGCTAACTTTGACTTTGTAAGGAACAGTGAACCAAGCTCTAAGTTCAAAACACTCCCTCACCTTGTGATTGAAGTAAATTACATCAGTAAAACCAGTTTTACCAGCCCCACATTTTCCCTCTATGTTAATCACTTTGACATTCTGTTCACTAGTTGTTGATAACAAGATATCAAACACATATTTTTCTTCTTGTTCTCTTCCATAGAAATAATCTTTCGGATAATTTCCGTAGAAATAGTTATCTAAAACAACAGAACATGAAACCAATCCATGCAACGATTCCGTCCATGTAGCGCGTCGAGTTAAGCCAAGATTATCCTTCATTTTAGAAAGATCTATTAACCTATCCATGAGGTCAAGTAGTTGAGCTTTCAAGTCCTTGCTTGGCTTGTTTGATTTTGTGATTAATACTCCAAAAAAATTTGTGTTAGTTGCTTTGGTGGTAACATGCTGCTGCCACTGGCATAGAAGCTCCTCTAAACTGTAAACAGAAAACTGTAAAGCGTTAAGCCAGTCCTTGATTGAATGGGTTTGGGCTTGGGCTTTTGATGTGAACTGCTTCTCTTCAGCGTCATCTACAAGAGTATCTAGCATCTGAAGTGTAGAGATGAGTTTGCGTTGATATTTGGGTTGTTTTATGGTGAAAGGTTTGGAAGTGAGGAGAAGAAAGATGTGTAACTGATCATGAAGGAAAGCAGAAAGTAAGGCTCTCCCCATCATTCAAATTTCAAACTTCAAAATTGCAACGTTCTTTGTGGAGAAAATAGATGGAATTGATACACAGGAATGATAAAATGGATTTGGTAGTAATATCCATTTGTGATTATTACGTTGACTTTGTGAGTCACCGGGTACCATGTGATGATGTGAATGTCATTGATTGTTGATTTGTTAATGGCAGCTGCACTAATTGACCAAGTCTTTACGAGACATTGTCTCAGGGAGCGCTAAACTCAGTTGATAAGGACAATGCATATGGAAGGTTTTGTTTCAATGTTTTAGTTTCTAATTAGCTAATAAGGACCAAAATCAGAATTGCTCAATATTACAAGGACTAAAACTAGTATTAACCCTTGTTTTTTATTCAAAGAAGATGATCACCAATATACTGGAAAAAAGTAGGTGTTGATAGTTCACTTTTAAGATACAACAAACTTTCATGATCCAACAATCCTCTTTTTAAAAAAATGATCAAATGGTTTAAATTAAATAAATTAATAATGTTTACTGATAGACTTTTAGCAAGTGTACTAAATACTATCGAAGTAGTAAAAATATTGTTCCCACAAGGACTGGTTTTAATCTCAAGACGTCAATTACGTTATTAAGAAGGATGTATAAAGTTTCTTTAAATTTGCCACTAGGCGGTTGATTTGGTTTGATTGATTAAATCAAGTAACTTAAAA
>Ga0315915_1006220_pt1 | contig 14638 bp, 9 predicted proteins | sample MpolbnodulesMG_FD_207738 | JGI IMG/M metagenome (GOLD analysis project Ga0315915, IMG submission 207738) | Medicago polymorpha root nodule microbial communities from Los Angeles, California, United States - branched nodules | ecosystem: Host-associated > Plants > Roots > Nodule | place: USA... | reverse complement strand
ACTTAATAATAAAAAAAATCAATCTTGACTGTTACATTTTCCAGTATATTATTAAATCAATGATAATTCTTGAGTTTACTGCAACGGACCAATAAACATAGTTCACTTTTTTCTGAGAGGAAAAAACATAGTTCACTAACTATATTAACTTTCACCTAAAAATTTGACAAAAAAAAAAAAAAACTTCACCTAAAAAATTTGTCGGAAATCATCAAACTTCACTCCATTGTTTTTTTTAAGAAAATTAACACTACCGTTTCGATAAATTATGTATTATTTGGCTTTTATAGTGATTTATATCACACATAGTTCAGTTTTTTAAAGTTAGTGGCTATAGCAAGAAAATGTAAATTATTTGGCATGCATGGGAGCAAATTTTTGAATTGAATTCTATCCAATGCTTGTATTATAAAGATATCATTTACCAACACAGAAGCTTGGTATCTTTATATAGGAGTATACTATTTTTTTATTTTTTTTTGTAAAATAGGCATTTTCGTATACTCTAAAGTTCAAATTTTATGTTCAAGCAAATTAATGTTTTTTTAAATACTAACCTGTTGAATTAGTTGAACAACTTAATTTAGATAACCGTTCATTTCAAATATTCTCAACTCTTCTCTTTTTTTAAAAACATTGTCAACTCTTGGTATGTGTCCACCCACCACTATACAGTACACACAAATAAAATTAAGTGTAACATTTATGTGATTAGTTACTAGTTAGTGAACTTAAGGTGAAAGTCAATAGTGGGATTTTTGGCCTATAATTTCCAAAGAAAAAATTGCACTTGGCAATGCAACATTGTTTTAACGCAACATCTCTTAGCAAGTGATACAATGCTCTAGCATAAAGCTGAAAAATTTCCATACATTTTCACAGTTCTTCCTTGAAAGCCCCATTTTGTCCCTCCCAATGTTTTATTTTGGAATAAATCACCCAATGGTATATGTTGATCAATTTCTAAGTCAGATACCATTGATGTGGACCTTCCCTAAATAATTTTTCCCTTTCCTTCTGTCCCATTTCCCCAAGGTAACGGTTAAGAGTAACCCGTCCAAGTCAAGTTAACTTCAACTAAACCAAGATTTGCATGAACTGCAGTTACCCATGTGGGCCAAGTCATGTATTTTGTCTGGCACCAATTTTCCTTCTAAGCCAAGTTCTTTTTCATTTTTCAACACCAAACTATTTTTTTAGGAAGGTGTATTAGTGTGTTTGTTATAGGGAAGGTGTATATAAAAATCAAACTAAACAAACAAATCCGTGGGTTCCAACCAATGTTTCTCCTTTCTGGTGAAAGGTTAGAAAAGCTAATCCTAGAGAATGGAAAATAATGGGTCTCTAAACACGGCATGCAATTATATAATATACGTTTTAGATACTATAAAATATTGTTGTTATTATTGTAAATGTGGATGTGGTGTAGTGGGTGACACCATGAGGATAAAAAAGGGATATGTCTCAATTCATGTCGCTTTCAAGTTTAAATAGTTTGTATTGAATTGACGGTTGGATTTGAGAATGGATGGTTCAAATTACACGTCAAATTTTACATAATTAATCGACCTTAGTGTAAGTGATTCAGATCAAACAATACAAAATATTGAGGGATGCAATTATTGTGTCTAATCCAAATCCAAATTTACCTCATACTTTATCAAACAATGATGGCTTCTTATCTAATCTAAGAAGCAAACATTGTCATAGTTGAGTTGATTGCGTAGATCTTGCTCTCCCAATTCATCATTGGCAGAAAAGTTGTGTCAAGTTGCGGATATGATTGAAATATCTCTTAGAACTCAATGTAATGGGCAACAAAAGAAAATGGACCCAATTAACCAACCATTCAATCTATCAACCCCTTAGTTTTAGAATTTTTTTGGGGTGATGCATGTGATCGGGTAATATAGATAAGAGTATGAGTTGGACATGGCCCTTATGTCCAGGTAGATTTTGCTATTGTAGCAGCTCAACAAATTTTGAGACCCCAAACAAAACTATAATCATAATGGATATTGGATAGATAATGGCAGTTTTGGCATATATAAATATTGTTCTACCAATTAAAACATTTAAATAAGATCAGTATGATGTAATTTAACTGACAATATCAATATTGTTTGTAAACAATTTCGCCTCATTTCAAATTCAGAATCTCGTAAGCATTTCATGTGGTGCTTATTATCACTTTCTTTTCATCTGCAAGTTAAAAATTCTGAACCGGGTTCAAGAAATTTACATCCTTTAAGGTGTGTGTATGTGCATTGATTCCTCCACTAACATACTTTTGGTGAACACGGCATCGTTTGAGGACTTAGTGTTTGGTGGGCCCAGTTTTGATATTTTGAAGAGTTACGTTTGTGCATTAACATTGACCGGTCAATTACTTCAAAAAAATAATAACTATTGACTGATATATTTTATGCCTATATATACTAACTTTTGAACTCATTTTCACAATGAGAGTTGGTAGAAGCTGATTTTGGTATATCACAGTTGCGAATGCACAAACGTAATTGCATATTTGTTAGAAAAAATTGTCCTAAAATGAATGATTAATCTGATTGTTAAAGAAATTATTAATTACATGTTTTCTAATTCTACCATCAAATTAATATTTATCACATTAAAGTCAATATACTCAACTATGAATTTATGATATTGGTGATTGTCAATACATGATAAAAGATACTAATTTAGTAAAATTATCAGTCTCTTTCATTCATTCGTACATTTCTTAATATGCATGAAATTATAAAAAAAAAAAACCACTTATTGTGTGATGAATGGAATAATGTATTGGATCTTGTTTTGAAGTATTTTTTTAATAACTCTAAAGAATAATAAATTAGTTATTAAAAAACAAGAACAATGAAAACAAGAAGGTAATTACAATCAATTTTTTTTGTTTTTTGAAGGAACAATCAAAATATTTTATATACACGTAATAAACAATTCATTTTTTGAGAATTATATTAACGTCAAGTTGGTCAATCATTTGAAATATTTTTTAGTCATTAGTTTGAAAATTGTTGTGCAATCACGCGGCATGCATGCATTACATGCACTTACAAAACGAATTTGAAGGAGGTTGTACTTTTGTATAAGAGTTTGAAGGGTGTAAATCATCAAATTCGTTTATTAGTGTTTTTAAAAAGTCATTAGGATCATGAATATTTTATAAATTGGTTTATATCTCTTAAATTTTATTGATATTAATCATTCCGAGAATATGTAAGAAACTAAATTAGTAAGTTAAATACATATAAATACTAAATTGATAGGAGATTGTTAAGATATAGAGATTTAATTGATAACAAGTGGCTAAATATAAAAACTAATTTAGTTTAATAGAGTCATAGATTTTTTAAAATACTCATAAATTCAAAGACTTATTTAAAAGTGCCCTAGACTAATTTGGTGTGGTTTATTCAATTGTTAATCTTATTGTTTGTTTCTTGGCCATTCGTATTTAAAAGTTACACATCAAAACTTTTTTTTTTCTTGTCCAAGTGTCTCCTTCTATCTCAAATAAATAATAATATTTTTCTTCTCTTATTGAAAAGAATAAAATGAAAGAAATAATCACATTCAGCTTCAACTAATTCGACTAGAGTAGATGAACCGCTAGGAGTAAAGATCTACACATATTAATTTCTTTCACTCACAAACTCAATATTTTGCTTAAAGACAATCAGAATACCCATCACTTGGACTAACATGCATGCCTTCTGATCAATTTTTTACTACTAAACAAAATACATAGCTTAGTATATGTACTGAGAAAATTAAAAAAGAAAATATCACAGGAAAACCAAAGGGAAGTACTAAAAGCTGCGCCAAGTAAAGTGGCAAAACATAAGAAAACGTGTTCTGACAATCAACATGCTTTTATACCATTTGCTTTTGACACTTTCGGTTTCCTAGCATCAGAGGCCGTTGACTTTCTACATAGAATTCAAAAGGTCATGCATTACAATGTCATGTCTCCTAGGTCCATGAATGTTGTGTTCTCGAGAATTGGTTTTGCCATCCAAAAAAGTCTAGCGGCGCAGCTTGTTGTCCGCTTGCCTTCTATTCAAGTGTAAATAATGATTTATATATATCAATTAATTAATTAAAACGCATGACCAAGGGAAGCGTAATTGTATAAATATAAAGAACATTATGGTATTGCAAGAAAACAACGTAATAAAACAACCTTATATGATAACTATCAACACTTTCCTTAAAAACAGTTGTGTGTATAGATATACAAAAACGTTACCTGGCCCGGACATATCTACCTATATTAATACAAATGAAATGCAATACAATACATCTCAATCTTAATACCAAATTATCAATATGATAATACTGTCTTATAACCATCAAGTTGAGCCTTCCTCACTCAGTTTATCCCCAGGTCCAAATCATTACCAGCTACTGACCTTGCACATGTTATAACACCGCCCCCCGTTAAGCCATCAAATGCACATGACTATTTATTTAATTTGGAAGCTTAAATATTCTTTTTAATCACTTTTTTTGGAAAAAAAAAATCAGAGAAGGGAAGCTTATCATTCAAAAAAATGAAACTAATAATATTTTACAATTTTCATATGGAAACTTAAACTTCAACCCTTAATATTACAATTTACAAAATCGAGCTCTTACCATGAACTGACACCTCGTAGATTTTGTCATTCACTTCAATGTTATAAAAAAAACATAAAATAAGCTACTTATAAATGAGAATTCAAGCATAATCATATTATTCTTACAATGTAATCTTATTTTTACTTTCAATTTGCTATCTATATAATATTGTTATTAATATTATAGAAGTAAAACTTGAGTTTTAGGTTTATTTTGGCATAGTCATGTGCCAAGTTTTAAAGCTTTAACATAAAAATACAATTTTATTTTAATAGGAGTTACAAGCTGTGTCTACCCTAGTTCAACTCCCATGTTTTCCACACTACCAAAAAAAACACTCCCATGTTTTCCAAAATTGATTTTTTAAAATAAAATTTGAGGGGAAATTGCCGCTAGGGTTTTTGTTCTTGGCTTTGTTAAAGACTTTTATGAATTTGGATTTAGATTATCTTCTTTGGAGGAACTTCGCAATGTTAGAGCATTCTCTTCTTGGAATCTGAAACCAACTCTGCTTTCTTTCTCTTGGTCTTCTATTTTCTTTCAATTCATCGAATTATAAACAATTGCACCATTTACTTCAAAACTTCTAAGGAACCAATTCAAAATTTAAAATGAATCACATTCTAACCACAAAAAAAAATCGATTTTCATTTTAATAAATTCCAAATGGTGATTCATATATTTTTTTAAATGAAAAATTCCAAATGGTGATTTATTCCAAATGTTTTAAAAATGGTGATTGATTTATAATAATATATTATAGTTAATTATTTAAAATGGTGATTGATTTTATAATAATCCAAATGGTTTAAAAACGGTGATTGATTTTTTTTATTTAGTTAATTACTCTATTTAAAAATGGTGATTTTTTATTGAAAATTCCAAATGGTGATTTATTCTATTTAAATTCCAAAAATCTAATTAAATTCTTAAACTAGTTTTAGCTCATATAAAACACAATTAAATCCCAAAACTAATAAAGTTGCTTTATTCTATTTTTATATATTTAATTTATAATAATTTATACTATATTTTTTTTAGGGAAACTTATACTATATTTTTAAAATTACTATATAAATAAATATAGGTAAGTCCAAGAAATTAATTTGAAACCATATTAAAAATTTACCCCTAAAAAAAATCCATATTAAAATTTGAGACCATGTTAATTTATTTACGGAGTGTCCCAATCAGCCTGTTATCCATTTACACACTTACTACATGCACTGTCACTTTTTTTTTGTTATTTAATTGTGGCCATCTTTCACTTTCTTGCATCATCTCATCTCTTTCTTTTGGTACTGTAATTTTCTTGCATCGTCTTTCATCTTTCATTTTTTGTTCTCTTACTTTATATAGGTTCTCCTTTTTCAATCTTATACTCTATTGTGGCTATTACTTAGTATTTTTGATAACAGGTTTTTCATATTTTATAACTAACCTTTTTTATTATAAATATTTTACTCAATATTTTTTGTATTTGAATCTTTGTACATTTCTCTTGATCAATCATGATTTTTCATCTATACTTTTTAAAAGAAAAAATCTGAAAATCGAAAACGCACAAATGTTTATAATGTTCATTTTAGAGCATGATTCTCAATATCTCATAATACATTTTAACTTAATTAGTTTTTTTGTGTGGGTTACTTTTGCCTTTTTTCCCTCACTTTTTCTTTTTTTCGTTTTTCTTATGTTACGTTACGTCTATGTCCCATCAGATATTTATTTTAATCTACTTGTAGCTTAAAACATATTCTTTTTATGATTGGTTATTTTGTCTTGTTATTTATTGAATCCAAAAGTCACCATATTTTAATCTCTGTTTACTCTAGTTGGAGCCTCAAAATTTTAATATTGTTTGGTACTTTGTTCTTATTTTGTTGCAGATCGTAGCTACATTCTATTCATCATTCATAAATCACAACCTACGATATTAGGCAAGTTTTTGTAGTCTTCATATGTTTCTATTCTACTAATTGCTTTTGATTATAATTTATTATTGCATTTTTTTTTTCTTATTGGTTTTACATTTTCTGTCTGTTTGCCTATCAAATATGAAGCAACACCATGAAATGAATGACAAAAATATTAGTTGCCTTATTTTATTAAATATATTTTCGACTGTTTAAGTAGATAACCTAATCATAATAGAGAGATAACCCAATCTTAACAATCAAAAGTGAAATAAGATTAAAACATCTTACTTTCGCTTGTTTCATACAATAAACAATCTTGAATTTTAATTAGGTATTATATAATTCATATTATATAGTCAATTTCACATAATGAACCAATTTTGACTATTGATTTAGGTCAGACTATCAAGTCAAAATGTTACATAACACGGTTAGCGTGTCTAATCCAAGTCTTTATAATTACTTTCGATGTCTTTAGAAAGAAGTTAGATCCCCTTCTTTTTTCATCACTTTTGTAGTTGTTACGTCTCTCTTTTCGCCAACATACACCCATATGAATCACGATCATGACAACACCCTCTCTATTTTCTTTAATATATATAAGCTGAAAATATGCTAAAATAAATAAAAAAAATAACAAAAGCATGATTGACATATATAATTCAGTCCTAAACGACGGTTATGAACACACGTCCTCCATTTGTGGTAAAGTTAAATATAAACTATTTTTATTCTATTTTAATGTTGGTATAAAAAAATCATTGGTTGAATTACCATATTGATATACATGTCATGATGAAACATTAATGTTTAAATTATCATATCATGGTTAATTGATCAGAAACATAGAATTTCTACGACTAAATATCTTAGTAAACTTATACATTCATATGTACAAAATTTGCTTAATGTGTAAAAAAAAAAAATTGTTTTGCATCATGTATAAGTTTGTTTTTCACAATTTGATTGATAAGTTTTTTTTTGAGTGGTGACGGAGTTTGAACCCTAAACCTTGTATATATTATACATTGTTTATACCGATTGAGCTAACTCACGCGAACATTTGATCGATAAGTCTAACGCATATCATTTGATCCAATGTTGAGACTTTTTTTTTTGTTTAAAAGATTAAAAAGGTTCAACTATATATGAATTAAATGATATAATAAGACCAAAATTACGAGGAAAAATCAAACATCAATTTAAGACATGAGTAGCGGATTGCAGATTTACTGAGAAAACATCTCTGTTCTTTGTATCATGATGTCAGTGCTTCATTTAGTTTGAAAAAGAGAAGTGTTTTTTTTGTCGACTAATTAACCAACTTTGTACTTTCAATTCAAAAAAGAATATCCTTACCCCACCACAGCGACAAGCACCACCACATTGAATTAGGCTCTATTATTAATCATACTTGCTTCCAAAAGAAGGTCATATATAGAGAAAAAGGAGGGAAACCCATTTTATTCCTCCAACCAAACCAAAAGTCTTTTAGAAAATGGAAAATATCAGGAATATTAAATAATGTTGTGAAAAAACAACGAGTAGTACAAATGATAATAGAAACGTCAATATAAAAAAAACAATATATTAATTGATAATGACGGTAAAAACATTTAAGTTTATTGACGTTTCTTTGATTAATATATTACTGTTATCACTTAACAGTTAAGTCAAAAAGGTACAAACTTTGATAATCACCACATTGCACAAACTTGATTTTAACTTTATAGTCTAAAATTGAAATGAGAAAAAAACAAATTGTATTTAAATAAGATAAGTTTTCTTATCCTCTCAAAAAGGAAATATAAGTTTTTTTTTTTGGTAGTGCTATAAGTTTTCTTATAATAAAATAGGAATAAGTTTCAAACTTTGATATTTGACATAAGAAATTGCGATTGAAATGAGAAAAAAACAATTTGTATTTAAATAAGATAAGTTTTCTTATCCTCTCAAAAAGGAAATATAAGTTTTCTTATTTTTTTTTGTAGTGCTACAAGTTTTCTTATAATAAAATAGGAATAAGTTTCAAACTTTGATATTGACATAAGAAATTGTGAGAGATTGTTCAAAAAAGTTTATAGAAACAACTTATACAATGTTTATCCTTCAAAAAACTCATAAAATATTTATAGTTATTTTATTATTCAAGTTTTGAAAATATAAATACAATAACGTCGCATTTGATGAATTCAATTAATTTAATATACACTTTAAAACTCGAGCAACAATCATTTCAAGAAATAAAAGATTCTTACTCTCAAAACTCTTCAAAACTACAATAATAAAGCAGAAATATGAAGAGAGAAAATATAAAATATTTTAACTTTTTCGATTTTATTGATTAATCTCTAAAGTTGCAAGTAGAAATACTCGTTTCACATAAAAAAAAAAAAAAAAAAGAATATCCCAACCCCAAATTATGTTGATGCTTTGGTCCTTAACTCAGCTTAAAGTTAAAACCAAGTTTGTCACAATTTCCCAATGCTAATTTGGAACAACATATAACTAATCATTTAATCAATGCATCAGTATTAGTCATTTATTTACAAAAATTACGGCGATAAAAACAGTTCTTTGATTATTTCTAATCTGAGATAATGAGTGAGAGATCTCATTGTTTATATAAATATACCAAATACTTTGCCAGCAAAATACACATGAAACTGTACTGTCTTTTGTAGCAGGCCATTGTACAGACATAACAAACAACTTCCTTGTTACAAAGTTTTTGTCATTCACAAAACTAAACCTCTGCTACTAACTACAGCAGAGTAACAAAACCTCGACTTTTTTTTTTATAGTTTGGTTTTGTTAACCCATTTATGAAAAAACCATAAAGATCTTAACTTTAATTGATTTTAGGAAATGGGTTATCAAAAAAAGCTTCTGGGTATGTTTTTTTGGATGTACTTGGTAAGCTTCATTGAAGTGAATTGCATAGGATTAGGAAATGATTCAGCTGTGAAAGGGGTTGTTGTAATTCATGGCAAAGCTTTTATTGGAAGGATTGATAATGATTTTGTTTGTGCAACTATTGATTGGTGGCCTCCTCAGAAATGTGACTGGGGAAGATGCAGTTGGGTTCATGCTTCTCTTCTTAATCTGGTATACTTTCATTTCTGAATCTGTTAAAAAAGTTTTTTTTTTTTTTTTTAATGTTTCATTGCTGCCAAAAAAAAAAAACTAATGTTAAGGGTGTCTTAGTTTTGTTGCAAAAAATCATTATCATAATCTTTTCATTTATGCCTAGTGAAAGAGGTAATTTACATTATAATTTTCATCCCATGCAGGACCTCAACAACAATATTTTGTTAAATGCAGTAAGAGGTAAGACAAATTCACATATCTGTTATTTATTTTCATAGCAATTTAATTATTCATGTTTCATTGTTTTTTTGAGAGTTAATGAAGATATCATTGCCTTTGAATGTTTTGCAGCCTTTTCACCCTTGAAAATTAGATTGGGTGGTACCTTGCAAGATAAAGTCACATATGGGACTGAAGATAATAATGAACCTTGTACTCCATTTATCTCTAAAGAAAATGTTAAGTTTGGTTTCACTCAAGGGTGCTTACCAATGCAAAGATGGGATGAGCTAAACAGCTTTTTCCAAAAAGCAGGGTAAAAACCAGTTCTATCCCTTCAGAGTTATCAAAAAACAAAAATGAAATTGTGTTTCTACGCGTGAATTAGGACTAAACAGATTCAACTTGTGTTATTTGGCAACTGGTTTTATCAAGTTTAACATTAATTAATGGTAAGGTATATTTCAGGGTTAATGTTATATTTGGATTAAATGCTCTTGCTGGAAGATCTTTTGAATCTAAGAGTTCTGCTGTTGGACCTTGGAACCACACTAATGCCGAGTCTTTTATACGTTATACTGTTGCAAAGAAGTACACTATTCATGGTTGGGAATTCGGTAAGTGAATGTTTCCTTGGTTAAAAATGTCAATGTATTGGCACAATTAGACTGAATCGAAAAATGGTTATCTTAAGACTCTCATTATCGCCATCACAAGCCATGAGTTCACTTGAAATTGATAATAACCATTTGTCAACAAATAATTATTTTATATAAATATTTGCAGCTTTTTTTTTTTGAGGCAGTAAATAAATAGAAATTACAAGGAGCTTTTTATATTGGGCAGGTAATGAATTGTGTGGAGCTGGAACTGGAACAAGTGTAGCTGCAGATCAATATGCTTCTGATGTAATTGTTTTAAGAAAGATAGTTCAAGATGTATATAGAAGGGTTAAGCCAAAACCACTAATCATTGCACCTGGAGGCTTCTTTGATGAAAATTGGTTTAAGGAATTCTTAAACAAATCGGACGAATCCACAAATGTGGTCACCCACCACATTTATAACCTTGGACCAGGTACATTCCAACAAAACAGCATAAAAATTTCACAATGTTTTCCCAATTTTCACGAATTCGATTATAACATAAAGCTACTTACATACAGGAGGTGATCCGGGCTTAGTTGAAAGAATTCTCAATCCATCCTCTCTTAATGGAGTGGCTGACATATTCAGCAGCCTTAAAAATGTACTTCAAAGTTCAAGAACCTCGGCTCAAGCATGGGTTGGTGAAGCAGGAGGGGCTTGGGGTAGTGGTCATCATCTGGTGTCTGATGCATTTGTCAACAGCTTTTGGTTAGTGTAACGAACCGTGATTTTTAGGAATATCAGTATTCAGTAGGAATTCCTAACGTTTTCTCTGATAATCACATCAAATACAGGTATTTGGATCAGCTTGGCATGTCAGCTACTTATGGCACAAGAACATACTGCAGACAGACTTTGATAGGAGGAAACTATGGTTTATTGAATACCACTACTTTCATGCCAAATCCAGATTATTATAGGTACTAAAAATTGAAATTGAATTTCATTATTGAAGAATGATATATCACAATTAATATTCAACTAATTCGGTTCTGCATTAGTGTCTGTCATGCTACATTAATTGCCTGCAACTTTGAGAAAGGTCCTATTTTTGAATTTAGGGTCCCGTTTGAAGTAAATTCATAAATCATAATGCTATTTTGTGACATAAATAGGGTTATATGATTTCTTTCTTACAGTGCTCTTCTTTGGCATCGACTCATGGGAGGACGTGTCCTGTCAACTACCTTCTATGGAACAAAGAAGATCAGAACTTATGCACATTGTGCAAAGGAATCTGTGAGTGAAGTCTTGTATTCAAATGATTATTTAATAATTAACGTTTGCCATTTTTATTTTTATTTTTTTATTAAAAAGGTATGATTTTTTAGTAGCTATGTTATTTTGTGAAATCTGATATGATGATACTATCTTACAGAAGGGAATCACAATACTGTTTCTCAATTTGGACAATAGCACCACTGTTCAAGCCAGAGTGGCCTTAAATTTTGCCAAGAAACCCTCCCCTCATAATGTGGGAGAATCACAAAGAAGAGAGTACCATTTAACAGCAAAGGATGGAAATTTACATAGCCAAACTATGGTACTAAATGGAAACATTCTAAGTGTAAATTCAGCCGGTGATATTCCTTCATTGAATCCTATATATGTAGATTCTTCAAAGCCAATAACAGTTAGGCCTCTTTCTATTGTATTTGCTCATATACCAGATGCTGCTGTTAAAGCTTGCAGCTAGCTAGCTCAATGGCACTAGGCAAAACCGAAAATCGGTTTCCCTTGGTGATTGATAAGAAAATTAAACACAGTATAATACAAGAAAAGTACTACTGTTAGATTGTTTGGAGGGCGAAGCCCTAGGTTTTTGATTGGTTTTGCATAATACCAATGCACTATTCAGTTCATTATGACAATTGTAAATTTCATTATAAATTGAAAGTGACATTCAGTTTCTTGTCTTAGATAGTGAGTCATTTTCTCACATCTAATGTTTGATTCCTTAATGCTCAAGTCAATTTCACTTGTAATATGTTTTTGGCATGTTTTTCTTTCTTTTTTTAATAAGAAAAACTCAACAAAACCAGTATAGTGTGACACAAGTGGTAGATATTTAGGTCTTTTAATTATTTGATTAGGAGTTTGATCTTTGGTTGGTGCGTATGACGAACATGTGTCGACTGTTTGGTAGATGTCAACCACTTAATATCAGTCATTTCAAGATATTAGTCTTTGTATTTGCAGCACGATGATATGTTAGGTTATCTATGTCGGAAAAAAATCAACAAAATGGAGTTTCAAGTACACTAATGATCCTTTATTGACAAGTGATTGCCACATAGATCAATCAGAGGCATGCGTACGTTACCGAAGTTTATCTTTCAACTAACGTTACAGACATATGTGACAGAACAAAAGAATGAAAAATTAGTGCATGGAAGTTTGGTGAGATATTAACGAGTTAAAAAATGTTGACACTTGCTATCAAAAAAAAAAAAATGTTGACACTGTTCAAATTGTCTACTATGTGGTTGAAACTTGAAACCGAAGCATCAAAAGTTAGTAGTGCAACAAATACTTGACTTTGAGATTACAACACGTCACTGCATGTTTTTTTGGTGACCAACCAGCATCATCTATTAAAAATATACAACTGCTATGATATACTACAACTGAAACATAATAATATAATAGTAATATACCACTCAAATTGAAGATCTAAGTTGCATATAGACATAGTGATATCTACATAGTACAAAGATGAGTAGAGTAGTGCTAGCAACACTCTTTTTAACATTCTCTCAAACACTCACTTTATTATTGGTTTAAATCAAGGTGGGTGTCACACATTGGAAATGGGTTCCACTTAAAGTGGTGGGCTATGAAGCACAGATACGGACACCGGACATGACACAGACACTGACACGCCGACACAGCTAATAATTTGAGAAATACACATAATTCAGTGTAGTTATATGTGTCGGTGTCGGACACGACACGTGTCTAACACCGGGACACGTCTAATCCGAGGAGTGTATGTGCTTTATAGGTGGGGGGACATACATTAGTTTCATCCAATAAGAGAATGAGTGTTAGAGAGTATTGAAAAGAGAGTGTCCTTAGCATTACTTAAAATGAGTATCAAATCAAATATCGAATGATATGTGTCATATTATGGGGAAAACTCTATCAATAATATGAAGTACGAACACAGACCCCAAATACGACAACCGACAACTTACACTCTATGAATCGGACCGAGATACACTATACGTTGTAGGATACAACACGGATACGGAAAACTCTTGAAATTCAAGATACACTGTGGCCTAGTTACGATATCAAAACTATATGAAAAAACTTAGATGCAGAACACTTGTAAAGAAACATTAACCATTATTCATTAATGTACCTATAACTATAAGATCATAATTTACAAAACGATGCTTGTGATCATAACAACAATTATAGAGTTTTCATCTAATTTAAAGTATATTTTAGCTTTGTTTGGCAATGCCAGACTTTAAGCTTATAGCTTATAAGTTCATGTGGAAGAAAATAAAATCCGTTCTATAATTTTTTTTCTCATAAGCTTATAGTTTATTTTTATTAGCTTTATAACTTATTTTGATGAGCTAATTCAATTGACATTTTTTAAAGGGAACCCAGTTTACTTATAGTTTAAAAGTTATAAGTTATCATTTTTCCTCTCAGTTTTAACTCTGCCATGTTACTTGATTTTTTTTTATTAATTGACTATATTTTTTTTACTCTGCCATATTTAACCCTAAAATCTTTAAAACAATTACCACATGTGCACTTCCAAATTGTTTGAGTTTTGGCCCAATAAAGTTTGCCATGTCTTGACTCTTAGGCATACTATAAGTGCAGATTCACATATATTAGTAAACATATTATAATTTTGATTTTCGGCCGAATTAAAAGAAATGGATAATAATAATAAATTATATTGTATTTTTCGGCCCAATAAGCTTTGTCATACTTGTCTCATAGAAAAATTATATGGATGGATTAAAGTAGGGTGAGTTTTAGTATGAGGCAATTGTAAAATTTCTCCATGTTAGGCTCATATATCTTTACTGGCTGGAACCTGTAATTTCCTGGTTCAGTGGTATTTAACCGGTTATGTACAGCAATGTGTTTTTT
>Ga0315915_1006218_pt1 | contig 14645 bp, 11 predicted proteins | sample MpolbnodulesMG_FD_207738 | JGI IMG/M metagenome (GOLD analysis project Ga0315915, IMG submission 207738) | Medicago polymorpha root nodule microbial communities from Los Angeles, California, United States - branched nodules | ecosystem: Host-associated > Plants > Roots > Nodule | place: USA... | reverse complement strand
TTGAATAAAAAAATAAAAAAGGAAAGAAAAAAGGGAGAGGCACGTGAGTTCTCTTTTCTCTCTTCTTTCTTCCTTCTTTTCCTCAATGTTCTTTCTTCCCCTTCCTTATCCACCGCCCCTTTTTCCGGCCACCCACCACTATGGTGCTTCTGACCACCATTTATCAAACAAAATACATAATATTTATCATCTCTTCCTTCTATATCTCATCCTTAAATTTATTTTTTGATTGGAGATATTTTCTGAGTTTTCAAACGCCATATTTGTTGTTAGATCTCGTCCACCACAAATTGTTTTTCGACAAATTACCACCATAAAAATACTCTCCTTCGTATTCCCTACAAAATCCACCAAGTAAAATCATGTTTGGATGAGCTTGCTCCGGCGACCACCGCACCGGAAAACATCACCACCATGTCAGAAAATTCTGTTTAACGTTTGTTTACAGCAGCCACGACGGGTGTTTGAGCAAAAATCGGAAACCATGCTTCTGTTTTTTTTTAATTTGTCAAACAGATCTGTTAAACACGTTTCAGATTTGTGGCTCCTTGTGTCGTGTTGTTTATGTGTATTTTCACATAAAAAAATGGTATTTTTGTGTTGTGTTGTGTTGTGTTGAGAGAAGAAGAGTGAAGGAATGCTGGTTGTTATGTGCGATGATCATTGAGAAGATGAAGAGGGAATTTGGGTTTTTTTTATTATGGAATATAAAAGAGTTGATGTGAGTAGGAGGTAGAAGAAGGAGAAGTGAGTTTTGGTGTGGTTTGGGTTTATGAAAGAGCAAGAACAAAGGAAAAGAAATGAAAGATAGAAGCAGATGATGATGATGACCATTTGTTCTTTGAAGCTCTCACGTGCCAAACTATTTTTTTTTTGTTTTTGTTTTTTTTATTAGCTAGTTATACGCGTGGAATTAAAAAAATTAAATAAATACACAGGTGGCATGTCAAGTATGGTTGACTAAGTCAAAATTGAGGTTTTGCAAAAGGGGGTAAACATGGGGGGTCACTTTTGCCATTTTTTTTAATAGGGGGCCAAAATTGCAATTTTTGCAAACTTAGGGGACAAAAAATGTGTTTTAGCCAAATAAAAAAGTATGAGGATACAATCTTGAACAATGAAGCGTTGGTAGTGGCTCATAGTGCCACACAAATTTGTAGGCACTAATTCTCTATTTCTAAATGAAATTGCAATCAGGAATCATAAACTGAAATTGTAGTTAAGGATTATGATTCTTCTATATATTATAGAAAAAACTACTTTGTTTTTCGGTGTTAAATATTCTAGTTAAGGATTAATGAAATTAAGCCCAAAATCTTAGATGTTTAAGACCGAATATATTGAGTCAAAAAAGGTCAATAGACAATGTTATATAAAGTTCACAAAAAATAAATATTAACACCGAAAGTTCACAAAAAATAAAAACAAAAATGTTTGGGAGACGATGGCCTCTGTTGGTCCCCCTTCTAACTTCATCCCTAATTAACCTAACTAGGTTGGTTCACTGTCAAACTGATTGCTAGTCCATTCCTTTCAACCTAAAGGATTTCCACTAACACTCACAATAACCAATAACAACCACCAAGTATACTATTATTAGCATGACTATACTATAGTCCTCTTAAAGATCTAGCTCAGTAGGATCAATTCGTTTGAGGAACACAATCACTACAAGGCAAGTCACAACGATATTAAAGTTTAAAAATGCTTTCCTCTTAACAAGAGGATTGCAAAGTACAAGGCAAGTCACAACAATATCAAAGTTAAAAAAAAAAAAAATACTTTTCTCTTAACTAAGTTAAAATGAAAATAATTACAAAGTGAAATACAATAAAAATAATTTTTTAGTAAACACAAGTAAGTTAAAATCTCATTTTCCTTGGCTATAAAAACTTCTCTTGAATCTTTGGATTCTAACAATTATAATTTTATTTTCTCGCTTTGCAATTATGTAACTTAGAGTAATCTTCTTCATAATCTCCATAATCTTCGCCATTATTTGTACATGACCTCATACTTTTCTTCGACTCTTATGTAATTTTAAATTGATCATATTAAAAGTTTGTCCTTATTATCTCCAAAAGCCAAAGGTTCACTATTAGCTTTCTTGAGTAGATGAGTAAACTCTTGGATAATCCACAATGTCAAAGTATTTGCTCACACAGATATATGATGTGCTTGTCTAAAACAGACAACGACAACAAGATGATAAACATTAAGGTGAGTAGAACACCATTATTTTCTTACTTAATCCAAAATATGCATTATAATATATGATCCGATTTAGAGCCAAAGTCATGCATGTTTCACAATATCATTTGTTTTTTTTACCAATCTTGGAGACTCAATATTAGTGTCACGACTTGTGAGGTGGTCTTGATGTGGTTTTTTTTTTTTTTTTTTATCTCATACGACTTGGACATTTTTTAAGTTGTTTAATGATTAGAAATTCAAAATTTAAAATAAATAAAAAAAATTCAAAGTTCAAACCCTGACATTTACATAATACAACATTCTTATCAACTTATCTATGTTCACATCGACCAACTTAGACATTTTTATACACACACCTAAACACATTATAACAACAAATTTATCACATGTATGTACTTTGTTATCATCAACATAGATTAAGGGTTATTGTTCTTGCAATTCTGAAACACTCTTTTTTTTTCCTTTTCTTGAAGATCATAAGTGATAACTGTTTATAAAAATATGTGTATTCAATTTATTGAAAATTCAAATATTTAACTTTTTTAAAAAATAGATGTTTATTTTGAAATGTTTAATAAGTGTCGTAGAGACCTTCGTTAACATCATCGTGAATTTAACTCAGTTGGTAGAAACAATAATATATGCAAAGTCTGAGGATCGAATCTCGGCCACCACATAAAAAAGACATTCGTTAACAAAACTATGGAATTATTAAAAATGCCCTTAAATTTTATAAAATTTCCTCTCATATCCTCAGCTTCGAAAGATTCAACTCCATTGGACAAACAAAAGCACGCATCCTTCGTCTTCGCGCTAAAAAAAAGCCAACACATTCAACCAATCTTCTCTTTCCTTTTCCTTTCTCTTCCCAACCAAAAATTCTCTTTCCAAATTCTTAACTAAAAAAAAATCCAAATCCTTCAAAATCTAACAGAAAAACAACACCTCAACACGCGCTTTCACGCGCCGCCATCATGGAACAACCGAAGCCGGAAATGAACACCGAAACTCCCATCCCGAACGGAGACGCCACCGCAACAAAGGGAGCCGGATCCGGATCTGGATCGGAACCGCTAGGCACGGAACCATCGCCCGGTAGCATGAAGAAATCGGTACATTGGAGTCCTGAATTGGTTACGGAATCAACGTTCACATCTTCTCCTCATGAACACCGTTCGAATACGTATTTCAATTCTTCTCCCTCTTTCTCTCAACCTCCTCCTCAATTCAACGTTATGGGTTAGTTTTTCGATGATTTTTTTGTTCGGTTATTTTTCATAATTTTATTAAATTTTGTATGAATTTTGTTTTGAAATAAGCGCTTAGATTGTGAATATTTCAAATTGATCCTTATATTTAATATATACAGCTTACTATCAATTAAGTTTATATTTTTTAACCATTTACTTTCAATTTGGTGACGGTAAAAAATTTGACAGAGTCAGAGACTTTTTTGTAATATTCATAGCCTCGGGACCTATTTGAGTGCGTCTTACAAAGTTAGAGACGAATTTGATAGTTTAGTTATTTGTTGTTTTGTGTGTGATTGTGTTGTTGATTGTGATCAGAGACGGTGGTGACTGTTCGTAATGTGCTGGGAAGATGGGGTAGGAGGGTGGGAGAGGCAACTAAGAAGGCCGAGACTCTCGCTGGAAATACTTGGCAGCATTGTACGTTTTCGGTCTATCTTGTATTTTTGTTCGTTGCTGTTGTTGTAACGTTTTCGGTTATCAAGTAGGTGCAAGTTGAATGATATATTGGAAGAAAAATCACAAATTTATGGTAAAATACTTGTCAGTAATAATGTGGTCCATGCATGCTTTATTGCTTGTGCAGCGTCTTTGATTTCTTGTGTTCCAATGTTCTTGATCGTTTTAGTGAAAGTTTTTGGGTTGGTTTGGTATATTAATAGAAATGACAGTGAAGAATTCTCCAATGGGTATACCAAACGATCCTTTGTTGTACATTGACCTTAGATGCTGTTTTCTAATGTTGTATAACTTAATTGAACATTTCCATTGTGTCAACATCATCATTACAACTGGTGGTTGTATTGAGTGTATCGTTTTTCTCATTCTGTTTTACTAATCAATGTACTTGACTTATCTTCTGTGTGTTGTACTCTTTTGTTTCCACCCTCTCATTATCCGCATTGAATCTGCTATGATAAATAACTGAAACGTGCTTGTTGTTTTACATTGTAATGAAGTGAAAACAAGCCCTAGCATGGCTGAAGCTGCTATGGGAAGAATTGCGCAGGGAACAAAGGTCCTGGCAGAAGGTGGATATGAGAAGATATTCCTGAGTACATTTGACACTGTTCCAGAAGAACGGCTTCAGAACTCTTTTGCATGTTATCTATCTACGTCAGCTGGTCCAGTAATGGGAGTTTTGTATATATCCACAGCAAAGATTGCATATTCCAGTGACAGTCCTATTTCCTACAAAAATGAGGACAAAACAGAATGGAGTTATTATAAGGTACATATTTAGTACTCTATCATAGAAAAGGGAATGCATTGTCATTACATCATGAACCACTGTTTTCCACAACAAAATTTTGGTGTAGTCTATCTGAATGGCTTCTGAATATGTACTTGAGCTGTTTTATGTTAAATTAAGTCAGGCAGCAGCTCATGAATCTGTTAATGATGTGAAATGTCATTAAGTTTGATCTTCTTTACTTCTTATTGATATGCATCGCAATATTACTACTATAAATATTGAGTTGAACGAAAAGACTTAATTGTTCTAAAGGAGGAGATATATAATAATAGTAGTAGAATTAGTAGTAATAATAATAACAACAACAACAACAACAGCAATAACATTAATAATAATAATACACGAGTTCAGCTAGGCTATATTTTATTGTCCAAATACATAATAATTGATATTCTTAGCATGTAACTTTATCATTGTCCGCTGGTATTCATAATCAATGTGGGGTTTTTTTTGTTTTGGGTAGCATTAGACAGTTGGTGTGGTTTTTAATTCATTTGGTTTGTGCATTACTCTTGAATAATACTGAGAATATCTATTTTTATCATTCTCTATAAAATAATAACCCTAGTTACCTTAATTTTGCTGTTTTCCAGAACTTGCAGAAACTTATTTTTCAGATTCTCTTGCCTTTCATTCATTATAATGCAAAGCTAGTTAAAAGAATGCCAGTTATGCTGGACTGTATTCACCAACGTAGATGCAATCTTAATTCTGATAATTAATGCATAAATATGCTCTATATCATATGTTGGTTTTAAGCCTGTTTCAGTCTTTAAAATTTGAACATGGATGTCAGCTATCTTAGTGGATGAATAACTGGATTAAATGCTTTTTGTATGTTTAAATTGAAAATAGTTATTTTAAATACTTAGTTTAGTATAACGGGACAAGTAAAGCCAAAATCCAAATATTAAAACATGCTATCTCAGCTTAACTGGAAAATAATTGACTCAAATTTTAGTCAAGCCATATTCAAGTTTCTGACTCAAGCTCGAGCTAGAGTCATGTGCTGCCAGGAATCTGTTGGAGAATGTACATCATCTTCATTGATTTGGCAGATGTCTATAAACCTGAACTGATAATCTAGTTCATCAACTTAATGTGGAGACATGAAGTATTTGATCTAGGGTCAAGGTGAAACATGCCACCTAATATAGAGGATGACAGCAACCAACTGGTATTAAGGGAAAGATTGACGGAACAGAATTTTATTGGAGAACTCCTTTTTGTACAACTCTAGCAGATTTGGAAGTGCATGAATTCTCCGTACAAATTATGCGTTACTCAGTTACTGCTTACTAATTCTGCATTAGTTCCTACCTATAGACCTCTCATCTCTTGAGCCCGACCCTTTTACTAACAAACAGACACTATAACAACTAACTAAAAGCATATATTATAGGAGTACTACTATTCATCAGTGTCTCATATATGGTGAATGGTCAATCATAACATAAGTATCCCATCAAGCCTCAAATTCCTAAAGATGACTGATTTTCCTGAATAGCTATCTACTACTCATATTTTATCAGGTGTTAATTACTGATTCTAATCATTTATTCCTGTTAAACTCTTCCGGTCACAGTATTTTCCAAAAGCGGGGCCACCTTAAGGGGGAAACCTGGATTAAAAGAACATGTTATAAATATAGTTGCATTGTTTAGCAGGCCAGCCTCCAGTTTAGAGTTAGAAAGTGTTAGTTACTGTAATTATTTGATAAGCATATGTTAGTTGAGGGAATTAATACTAGAATTAATTAGTGGTAATTAGTTGATAAGGCTTAATCGGTTAAATGAATATTTTTGGACATTTGTAGGTTACAACCCGTGTAGTTCTGTATTGTTGTTCTGTGATTAAGTGGATTTTCCACTATCTCATTGTAACTGTTAGCTTTTAGTCGGTCATAGTCTGTCAACAGTTACAAGTTCTAACAGCTTCTGTTAGATTTAGTTGGCTTTTTTAAGTCTTCTTCAACTTTACTACTGACACCATAAATGTTAGGACTCCTCATTGAGCTCAATAGAATATGAAATACACCATTCTTCAGGGATTTCTCTCCTGCATTTTACTATCCTTTACTATATTTCTTGGATTATGCTCTAATGATATCGAGAGCATGCGTCCTGGTATTTGCTACGTCAGTAAATCAAGGTTCCTCTATTCTTTTAGTCTGTTCCTTTACTATCCTCCACAAATCCTCACATCAACTAATCTCACAGAAAACCTTTCCCAATCTGGTCTCTCAACGCACACCCGTGTATGCAATTTCTAGTGACAGCTACTATGGTGTTTCTGCTTTTGATTTGCCACTCCAACTGTTCATGTTACTATAAGTGGTTTTTAAGATACAATAGCCACTACATACAATATATGGCATTGTAGGCTAGGACCTTCACACAGCTATGTAGTACTGCACACAGCCAACCTCTTGAACTTGTCAGTTATTTGCGAGGGCCTGCACCTATGCTGACTTTCTGTAGTGGTTTTTCCTTATTGCATTTCCTCTATTGATGCCTTCTGTGTGAAATTGGATCTATCTCTCAAAGTTATGTTTACTGTTATTTAGCACTAAAAAACTATATGATTGAATTACAATCAAGCCAAATTTGTCCAAACAGATCAGTGGGTGAGTTCTGACCCTATTTTACATTTCTATGAGTTTGGGATCATTTATCTACTAATCTGTCCCTACAGGCATACTCCCACCACCACCAAAATGGTATCATAGAGTGCATGCACTTACACAGTTGAAGCTGGCTTAACTAGTTAACTTTGACCCAAGCTTCCTTGCCCTTCAAATTTTGGGACCGTGCATTCCTGACTATAGTTTTCCTTATCAATAATTTCACTAGGGATTTGGATCCTCTCCTGTTGGAATCCAACATGAGGTACTCCTTCCGCCCCACAACAAGTGATTCGAATTGTAAACATAAAATTGTCCCAATAAAGAATGACCCTTTTAATTTTCAATGCAATATGAATTGCTTGTTTTCTAATTGTATCATCTAATTAATTTAATACTACTTTCCTCACTCCCAAGTCAATATATTACACTATGCATTTATGGTAATAGTGATTACACTAATACTTGATAAGTACAATTATTAAAATATTAATATCTCCTTTATTTATACACTTTTCTTTATTTGTGTGAGAGTCAAATGTGTCGCTCATTATGGGACAGAGGGAGTAGTTATTTTGGTGATCTCACCATTAAAACTTAATTGGTTCTACAACATGCCAAATATATAAGTGAGACCCATTGAGATTTAGTGGTGAGATCACCAAGATAATCCCCTCTTGTTGGATTTAAACACGATAGGATCTAATGTCATTCCCTAGTGCATCCAGAACCATTCCTTCCTTACAACAGTTTAAATTATCAATTAATTCCCTGCTACATCTGTAAACGATGATGTTCCCTTTGTTAATTTATTTCACAAGTCCCCTTACTATTGCTTTCTAAAGGTTATTATTTTTCACACTATCCTTTGTGTCCTAATAAAAAATAAAAAAAAACTTCCTTGCATCGAATGTACATTTCTTGGATACTCTTGAGCCCATAATGTTTAAATGCTTGTCCCATATGGCAGGGTCTACATTTCTAATCTAAGGATGTCTTATTTAATGGGTTTGGTTTCCCTAGTCTTCATAGGTTAGATCACACCTCGACCAGATCCTCTATCCCTATTTTTGCCCAGCTTCTGTAACCGTTGGCTGTTCTGTGTCAATTACAATTGTAACATCATTCAGAAAATTTACTTTGCTGTCTTCTGGTGTAATGCAGACTCAATTACTGCTCTCTGGTCTTTTAATCTACTTTTTCACAACTTTAGATACACGGTCTCTGGTCTTTTAATCATCATTTAATCTACGTCATTTAATCTACATTCCTCCATGCTTAAATTTTACAGCTAAACTTAATTCTGATGCTATTCACATAAAATGAAAAAAAAAAATGCCTCCAGTTTTATCTGTTGGTTAAAATGCGAAACTAAATAAGATCTACAATGGCTGCTCTGTTCTGCATTTCATGGCTTTCGGATTTCTAATTTGCTCAAGATCTTCTCTTTTTGCTGTTTCTTATCTGCAAAATAGTTACCCTACATCATCCTTTTCTTTCTTGTCCAGACTATAATAAATCATTTGATTCATATTTTTTTGTTTCATAATAGCATCACACATAGTGCTCTTTTTTATTGTTTAATTTGTGTGATCTAGAATATTGCATCAAGTGATATATTTTCATTTGACATGGCGTATTATGTGATGATTGCAGGTAGTCATTCCACTGCATGAGCTAAAAGCAGTGAATCCTTCATCTAATACAGCCAATCCTGCTGAAAAGTACATCCAAGTGATCTCTGTCGACAATCATGAATTTTGGTTTATGGGCTTCTTGAACTACGATAACGCTGTGGGCTTTCTGCAAGATGCATTTCAAGCAGGCAAAGTAATACAGTCAGAAGCATAGTCTGTTTATACGTTCTAGTTTCAAACCAGCAAATATATGTCACGCCTTTACACTATAGGCTTGGAATTGTTGATAAACCAGCTAATTTTTGGCATTTTTGTTGATATGAATTTACTGTAGGATTCATACCTTGGACCATTTATGGAGATCGATCGGAATAGTTAGAAAAGTGGTCTGTGGACATTCTTGCATGATCTGTAACAAAACTTGTTAGCAATTATAGTTGGTGAACTATGTTTTATTTCCTCCGTTGAAAGGTTCATAACTCATATTTTGGATTAGTTTCCTATTATGGGAATCATTTTCTATCGAATTTTTTAGATAGGGTATCACGCCAGGTTCACAACAAGATAAAGTAGATTGTTCTGATCATTTTCTTGTTTTTTTAGCGAAATTATTATATTTTTCTTACTTTTTTGAGAGGAATATTTTTCTTACCTTATATTTTGTTGTGTTTAACTTCTTAAATAAATAAAATAAAATACATCAAACTATAAACGAAATGTTCATGTTCTATATTGTTTCAACAGGTACAATAAATGTTACCATTTGGCCATCCAGAAACAGAAATACTTATTATGAATACTTGACCAAAACTAATTTTGCTCAGATTGGAATCAAATGCATAAAAATTTGTCAATTGTTGGAACATGAATTAGTTCAAGCAAAGTTGAGTTACCTCAGACGCACTAGAGGCAGTGCAATTTATAAGTTAGAACTACAAGACTGAACAAACAAGAGCTGCAACTAGCAGAAGCAACAAAAATCAAAATAAAAGAAGGGAAACAAAAGCTGAAAATTGCAGCAATTGCAGCAATGCTGGAGATTTTTGTCGAGTCCTTTTTATATGATTAAGTGACCTTGAAAGACGAATATAAAAGATGTTAAGGGGATGTGTGATTTATGTTACTCTAATTATACAATATGTATTTTTATATTGGAATATACGAATTAATTTGCTTTTTATGAACTATCGTAGGTCCTTACAAAGTAAGGAGGAGCTATGTTTTGTGTTGTTGGTTTTAACTGTATCTCGTGACCATGCATCCTTGAGTTATGCGTCTCAAATTTTATTCATGTATGTGATAAATTCTGCTAAGACTTGGAAAGTCTGTGTAACTAAGTCCTTCTTTGTTGGAAAGATCTCTTTTACTGAGCAGTGATTCGAGTCCAACGAAAGGAGACAGACGGTATTAGGACTAGTGATCCTTTTTAGAGAACCAAGCTTTAGTAATTTTCAGTCTTCCATTAAAGAGTGATACACGTTGATTTGGTGGGGTGAATTTTAAATTATACTAGAATGAGACCCGCGCATTGCGGAGTGTTATATAGTTAAATCGTAAATGTTCAAATGAATGAGATGCTAATATCATCTTAAAGATGAAAATAGTGTATTAAGGGAATATTAACATTCTTCTTTATACATGAAAGTTTGTATTCTAAATTAGCTTTAACAAAGTTATTTTATTTCGAACATTACCTTTTTTAGAACTAACTTAGAAACTTAGATCTGCTAAAACAAACAACAAAACAAGAATTAAATTCTTACTTTGAATCGCATCATAAATTATCAATTCGTATCATGCTTGAATCAATACGAATAACAATTTGTTGATTCGTATCATCTGAGTTCTCTGGTCTTGTGATTTACCTGAATGAATCGTATCACCGTTCTTTGATTCGTATCAATCTTCATTTGAATTTTTTTGAATATCATATCAAATATTCTTGATTCGTATTAATCTTCATGCCAAAACTCCTTTTTTCTATACCTTTGAATCATATCAAATATTCTTGATTCGTATCGATCTTCATCTAGACACTTCTGAAACGTATCAAATATTCTTGATTCGTATCAATCTCATAGATTCAGATTTTATCTTTTTTCACGTGTCTGAATCTAATCGTACTTAACATGATTTGAATAATATAGTTGTTTTTGCCACAAAAATTGCACTTGTCACTCGTGTCTATATTTTTTATAGTCAAAATAGAAGATAAATAGTAGTTCTAGTGCCCAAATTCTTTGAAGTGGCTTCAAAATGAAAGCTAGTACCTCATAACAATGGTTCTGACACAGTCTGTGAATGAAGTTACATGTTTGGATGATAAAGTTTGTCAAAGTATTTCAAATAGGAAATCCTTAGGAACTAACTCCAAATTTTTTGTTAGCATAATTTCCCAAATATATCCCACATTAAGCTCAACTACGTTGTAACCTTGAATAGACCTCTAAATGTGTGTGATGATATATACCTTGAATGTATGTTTAGAATTGCTTTAATCGCATAGCAAGGTACAATCACACGACGACTGGAGTATGACAAATGCCTTGACCAGCCCTACTGGATTTAGGAGGTACATACGTGTATCTTGAAATTTTATGTGTTTGAAAGTATGAGTATCTTCTCTAAGCATGTTTTGTTTGCATGGAAGTGGTAAGCTAGTCAAGTATGCTGGTGTGAGGAATAACGATCTGAGAAAATCTTCGAAAAGGTATGTTTCATTCTTTAAATTAATGTAAATTCTAACTTCTTGTTATTGCGTTGCTTGAGAACAAGTAACAATTTAAGTTTGGGGTTGTGATGACAAACATCATATGACATTTTTGCAATATTTTAAGTACTTTTGTTTGCACTTGAAGAAAAATAAGATGAGAGATAGAGGAGTTGTCAATTGTTTTGAGGAACATATTGTATTGTTTTTACTCGAGTCATTGTAATTCACTTTTATCATAGATCATGCAACTCCATAGGTGTTTTGAACGTTTTGTAGTGAAAAATCATGTAAATCGACAAATCAAGACATCACGTAAAGGATCAAGGATAGGAAATTGAAGACCAAAGGTTCTTAGAAGGTTATTGAAGACAATACAAAGTGAAGAAAAATCATTTCAAGATCTTAGGAGTTCCCAGACGGAAGAACGATCGAAAACATGATGAAAATGCAAGAAAACGCACAAGAGAGGCTGCCTCAGGCATCCCTACGCCTGACCCATGCGCCCTTACGCTTGGGACAACAGTTGCTACTGCCCAAGGTGCCTGCCCTCATGTTACCTTGCGCCCCGGTGCGGCCAGATTTGACTTTTTGCTTATTTTTCAAGCTGGATCGGTGCAAAAAGCCCAGTTTTCTTATCTTAAATCCTAAGTAATCATATGCTGCAAATAGAGACCCTTGCACACATTATTTCTCATTCAAAAACTGAGGGTTCAAGACAAGATTTCTTCCTCCTCTTGTTTTCTTTAAGATATATTTTTCTATTGTTTTGTTATGATGTATGTTGCCATGGCCAATAAACCTTTTGATTTGGGTTCCAAGATGAAACCCTTCTTATTTGTTGGATTTTATTAATAAAGTTTTCATTAAGTTATACTTTTATTGTGCCCGATTTAAATTAGTCAATGCATGCTCATTAATGCTTTTTCAAAAGAGATCTCCGCTTCGTAATCTTGAAAATTGAAAATTGATATGTTCATTAGCTGTTCTAGTTACTTATTTCATAATCATGTTGATGAAATTCAAGTTTGAAACCTAACTGTTTCTACTCTCTTCTTTGGACAACGCTGCAACATAACCTAGGTTAGTACATAATATATCTTGTTGTGAGAAGCTTTGTATGAGTTTTTAACCCTTTTTTTGAATCGAGTTTTTAATTGTTGATTTCAGTAAATCATGAGTAGGCAACTCATAGCTAATTGATTCCTAAGTTAATTCCAATAAAGACGAAGGGGGATTCAAGGATTCCCTAATCGTCGTTAATAAATTGAACCACAAACCTAATCTCGCATTGGATAGAACAATTTAACCTTGAAAATCAATTCAAATATATTTTACTTTCACTCTTTGAAATAAGCTTTACTAATTACTGAGTTGATTTACAATCCCTGTGGAGAACGATAAACTTACTACTTTATTACTTGTTACGATTTTGGCACTTGCCAATTTCGTCCATCAACCACTCCTAGAACATCATCCTAGAAGCATTGAGGAGAAAGGAGTAAGTTCTTGGTATTCGATGAGTAATTTATATAACAGGTCGAAATATATTTTGGCTCATTATGAGAAATGAGGTATATGTCTTTTTTCTCCACCCATTCCCATGTTTTATCTTCATGTGAATTATTAATTTGATTATTGCCACTTGCTTGTTTGATTATTGTACTTCACCATAATTTTTGGTTCTTAGAAGTGCATTTCCTTACCTTTAGATGCGTTGTTATGTTATTATGCATTACAAAAGCTCTATATGTGTAGAATACTTTTAGTTATAAATGTTGCATTCCTTAATTGCAGTTTTATGCTGGTGTTTCGTGTGTATGTTTCTTGTTGCATGCTTTCTCATATCCAAAGCGCTTATATTGCATGCTTATGTATTTAATTGTGATTGCATACTTGTATGTTCCTACTCTCTTATACTATCCTTTGTCAAATGTTTACATAGTCATTTACCTCCTTTTGATGTTGTCAAAGGGGGAGAGATTATGTTGATGTATATATACCTAAATAACTAACCTAAATTGTTGGCCTAAGTGTTGCCTATTTATATGATATGATTTGCATATGCATATGTAGGTATATTTTCCTTTTTACCTCTTTGCTTGTATGCCAAGTTTCAGGGAGAGCTAAGTGCTAAATTCATCAACATTAGGTTGACATAATAAAAAAGGGGAGAATGAAGTTGCCCTTGGTGTTGGAGTTGTTTTGATGATGTTTGATTAATACTAGGTATTAAGTCTGTTGATGATGTTTATTGTTTACATGTTCATAATAGTATATGTTAAAGCACCTAGCCATCCATAATATTAAGTTTCTTCAAAGTGTCTTATGTGTCAAGTTTCATTATGTGGCAAAACTCCTTTTTCTATACATTTGAATCATTTCACAAATTGTTGATTAGTATCATGCTTGAATCGAATCACAATTTGTTAATTTGTATAATTTGAGTTCTCTGGTCATGTGATTTGCCTAAATGAATCGTATTAGTGTTCTTTGATTCGTATAAATCTTCATCTGAAAACTTTTTAATCATATCAAATATTCTTGATTCGTATCAAACTTAATGGAAAAACTCCTTTCTTCTATACCTTTGAATCATATAAAATATTCTTTATTTGTATCAATCTTCATTTGAAAACTTTTTAATCGTATCAAATATTCTTGATTCGTATCAATCTAACAGCTTCAAATTTTCCTTTTTCACGTGTCTGAATCGAATCATACTTAACATGATTTGAATACTATAGTTGTTTTTGCCACAAAATTGCACTTGTCACTCATGTCTATATATAGCCATACCCATACACCTTCCAACTCATAAAATCAATTACAATTAACATTCTAGAGTCTCCAAACTTCTCTCTTCACTTTCTCTTCATATTAAACACCTTTTCTAAGATTCTTTGTGTATATTGAGTCATAGATTACTAGAGTGCTACAAGAATTGTACATTGGT
>Ga0315915_1006217_pt1 | contig 14653 bp, 6 predicted proteins | sample MpolbnodulesMG_FD_207738 | JGI IMG/M metagenome (GOLD analysis project Ga0315915, IMG submission 207738) | Medicago polymorpha root nodule microbial communities from Los Angeles, California, United States - branched nodules | ecosystem: Host-associated > Plants > Roots > Nodule | place: USA... | reverse complement strand
CATTTCACTTGGGAATGAGCAAAAATGTTTGGATAAAGAGCAGTTTTCTTGAAAGTGGTGATAGAAAACTTTTTAATAATTAAAAGTCAACAATTTTTTTAAAGAAACTAAAATTAAAATTTATAAAGACAAAAAACCATAGTTAAGTTAGTGTGTTTTTGCCCTACTTTTTTGAAGTTTAAAAGTTACTTTGAGAATAAAGTTGAAAATTTAAACTTTAAAGTTAAAGTTGAAGTTGTTTGGTATTTATTGTTTTTTTAAACTTAATTGCGATTCCGTGGAATATTCAACTTTGCTTTTATTAAATTTTGAGTTTTACGTAAAGGAGTTTCTTTAGTAGCCTTAATTGCAATATATTTTAAAAAGTAATAAGTTATTAAGAGCAACTAATATTTTAATTGGTACTAAAAACTAACATTCATAAATAAATCCAAATGCATAAAATCATCATGTTAAAATTATTTTAACCAACTCATTTTATCAGTAGTGAGTGATTTTTTTCTTTCTATTCCTACTGATTTTTATTTTTCTTTTCAATCACCTTAAAATTAGACAACCCCTGTCATTCTATCAATGTTGTTTGATCATGATAAATATGTAAGTAAAATGCAACATATGTCTTAATAAACAAAATGATAATATTGCTTTTAATCTTTAAAAAAAAAAGATAATATTGCTTTTAATAAAACGCAATGTCCTTTCAAAAAAATAAAACGCAATGAATATGCAGCTTCATCCTTCAGACAAAAAAAAATATATCTAGCAACTCAAATAAAAAAAAATCCAATAAAACGAAACGCAAGCATGAAGCATGTGAGATTTGGGCAAATAAATAATATAATAAAATAAAAAATGGCACATATGAGATTCGAAGGCTGGACTGCCGAGAATTAGTTCTCAAAAAGTTGTCCAAAAGTTCATTTTAACAACTTATTTTGAATGTCACTTCTATTTGATTTCCTTCCTTATAAAAAAGATACATTTTTAATTAAGAGCTTTATCAAAATTGTGTTTGGTCTCAACTCTCCTTAGAAGTAGAAGAGAAATGGAAAATAAATAGGGTCAAACGCACGCTAATCTAAAATAAAATTAGACACAGTGTAAAACTTTATAATGTGAATGCAATATGATTTGTTGTTATTGTTTAACAATTAATACAAAATTGTTGGTATCCAGTATTCACTACCTCTTAGAGTTTTCATGATAAATATATGAAAGGTGTTGTTCACACATATCATAAGGCTGAAACACACATGTAAAATACGAAAATGTCCTTCGGCAATTAATTGTCGAGGAATTCAAAAACCGATTGAAGTTAACAGCTGAGGTTTTTCTCGGTAGTTAACAGTAGACGTTTCCATCGGCAGTTAACTGCCAAGGAAATCAATTATGCAGACAGTGGGTTCTGCATAACTCAACTTAGCCAATTTTAGGCCAGTTTTTACCTGTAATTCATCCAGAGCATTTCCAGAGGCAACATTAGTCGTACAACATTTGTACTCAGTCATAAACAAGAAAAATACATTATCTTTTACAATTGTCCATAATTAAAACAAACCGACATTTGGTTCAAAGTACACAAAAATTTGAAATTCTTCAAAACGTTACATAGTGTCCATAATTAAACAACACATGACATATCATTAAATTAAACAACACATTAAAACGCAATTGTATATGGAACAAACATACATATACAATATATTATTTTCCACCATGTTCCGAAACATAAATCCGACGTCGCTATCGTCGCGAATAAGCCAAGGCATGTAGCTTGCCGTTTTCCATGCGTATTCATATTTATTTTCTCCTAGGTCTATGTATGACATCTGACCAAATAAGTGACGTGTATATTGATTTTCACCAAGATGCTCAAAATTGTTAAGTTGTGTCTTCAAATCATCGAGAGTCAATCGGCGTTATCATAACCTTAATTGTCTTTTTAAAAGTGGAGTACCTAACACGGCCTTCAATTTTTGCAACCTCACATGTTTCACTTCACATAAGCTTTATGAAAAAAAGTCATACATTAGGACGTAATTAAACGAAACGTATGTAGATAAAATGCGTAAACATAAATGTGTAAACATTAACAAGGAAGAAATAAGTATGCACTAGTTTCACCACATAAAAGTCATATTATCGTATATTTATATAAATTACATAATGTTACTTATATATTGGCCACAAAAAATTGGCGTTACAATTTCGACCCCAAAATACACGTCGGTGTGATTTCTACCCAAAAAAAGGACTAACACCAACAAAAAAAGTACTCATTAAAGACCAAGTGATTGGGGAAGATCAAGTGAAATAGAATCTTCCTCATCTTGCGCAATAACTTCAAATTGTTGCTTTGGTTTTTCGGGAGTGTCCAACAAAATAGGTGTTGTTTTGTTTGACTTTTTTTGTGGTTGCGGCAATTTGTTTCGACTTTCAATAATCATGAGCTTTCAGAACAACTCATGTTGATCCAAATACTCATCTTCCCAAGTCACCGCATCTTCATTCTTGTGATTGTGCCACTCCGTAGATGATGGAGGTAGTGGACAACCATCCTTCAAAAAAATAAGCACGAAATGATTCGAAATTACCCCAAGGCACATGATGAGAGGTTTTTGCTTACCCGGCGGTGGTGGCCTTCTTAGTGGAAAAAAAGATCCCGATTTTCCAATTTCAAGATTTGTCAACACGACCACACACCTTTTGTAATAATTAGCAACAATGTGTCCCATGTCCGGAAAAGTCAACCACTTATCAACAAGACGTGCACAACCTTTCATATTTGCAGGAGGATGTAAGTCATTTAAAATGTAGTTATAACGATCCTCACCCGCATATACTTCAACATAATCATCTCTATGATCTTTCAACTCTTGAATAAGATGTGTATGAATCATGATATGACTTTGTTCGGTCAATCCCATAAACTCGGCTATAGTCCGAAATTCACAGTGTCCATCACCTATAACATCCACCATTTTTTCAATAAATGGAAGCATGAAGCGTGACATATAATCAATATGCCTCATAACCGGAATAACCTTAGGCTTTGGATACCGAGTAGGTGGTGGAAGTGGGGAAAGTGATGTTTTACCAAGACGATCACCTCTTTTTCTTTTAAATGATGAAGTTGTTGGTGATGGTGACGGTTGACTATCCGGATTGTGGGAATCAACAACCTCCCACGAAGAAGGGATTCGACTAGTCGATGTAATTTTTCCCTAAGACCCCGAAATGTCCACTTTTTTCTTGGCCCTTGGTTGGTACTTTTCGTGGTGGTGGAGACATCATGGTGGTTTCAGGAAATGTCAACTGCTGCAAAAACTCTTTGATTTCAAGCTTCATTCCGTAAGGGACTTTCTTGAGACGTTCTTGAATACCGTTTCACTCTTCATCGACATAAAAACCATGGTCATTACTTTCTTCGCCCATATGTAACCCATGCCAATGCTGGTGTATCTCATCCAATAAAATTGGCATGTCTTCAAGGATTTTAGTGGCAATTTCGCATGCACATGGTAGCCCGTATGATGTCCTTTGAACACAACCACAAATTTCCTTGTCCATGCACAATGTTTCCTTATAACGTGACTCTTCCAAAGCAATGTTGTCCAAAGCCCATCTAGACACATGACCACCTAAATCGGGGTACAAAGTGACATTTTTGAATCTATGTTCCAATGCGGTAACACTCTGACCAAATGTTGTTTGTATCACAGCGAACTGAAGAACCAACATGTCATGTATTTTCTCCCAACAAGTACCCAAATTACCCACACTATTGTCCAAATATTTCTTTACTAAAGCATGAGCCGATTTTACCCTGTTGGTGGTTCTGCAACCAAGATGCAACACATGGTCTGTCCATGTCCTCACTATTTTCTTCTTCACTTCATTCAAGGTGGTCATGGCATACTTTAGGAAAAGTGGGAAATCACTATATGCATCTTGGAACTCCACCAACGCATTTGCATATAACTCTTGAGTGGATGATTCAACCATATCTTTCCATGCCCTCGTTGTCTTCTTCACAACATCGCGAGGTTTCACCTCTTTCCCATCCTTTTTTCCCAAAGGATATTTATAATCTAAGATGCACCTTTGTTTAACATTTGCTTGCACATGGAAGCAACAACTCATTACATAACTTTCGGGGAAAACATTTCCAACCGCTTTCATCAAAGACATATCCCTGCAGTCACAATCACCTTAGGCATATTCATCTTTGACGTAAGAAGTTTACGCAACATTTTAAAAACCCAAACAAAGTTTTCCTCTTTCTCATGTGTCACAAATCCAAATCCAAATCCAAATCCAACCGAATATGCCAAATCGGTCGATCGCATGGTTGTGAACTCCATTAAGAATGTTCAATCCCCATTCCTTTGTTTGCCTAATTAGATATCCATTGACCATGAATAAGCACCCACATTTTCTTGAGCCCGTTGACGCATGCTTTGGTTTTTTTCCGGCACTTTGTGAGCTCCACTTCTTTCACACACTAGTTGCAACATTGGATTGATCAAGCTTGATCTTTGTGTAACAATTGTAAATCCCACCTTATTTGTTTGATGTCATGCCCACTCAAACAAGTCTTCTCTATCTTTTCATTTAACGTCGTTTGAAAAAAACTTAGCCGTGTCAACTTCATGGGCTTGAAGTGGGAGGACACCGGAGTCAAAATATTTAGAAGCTTCAACATGGACAGAAGCTCCATCAATGTTTGGTTTGGCTTCAACCTTAGGCGGTTTGACATCTCCGAATTTTTTGACAAAATTTGATTTTGCCTCTCCCGAATCATCTTCCGCGTTGTCAACCATTACTAAAATTAAACAAAACAAAACTATGAATTAACAGCTAACTAATGCATAAACATCAATGCCATAATGAATGAAAACAAAAAAAAACAAAGATTTGTTTTATAGAAAATGGCAGTAATTGCTGCCTTTCATGCGTTTTTCATAATTTTTCCCAAGTTTTCCTCGGCAGTTAACTACCGAAATTTACCTCAGTAGTTAACTGCAAAAGCTCCCATAATTCGGCAGTTAACTGTCGAGGTTTCCCATGTCAGATTTCTACGTAAACTGACAAAAAAAACAACAAAAGCAGCTAAAAATCGACTGATTAAAATGCTTAATACCTGTTTTTTTACTTCAAAAGTGTGTTGATACCTCCTATGCTTGATGCTTCAATGATTTTAGATCAAGATTTGGTGAAAAAATATTGGATTTGGGGGTTTAGATGGAAGAGGAAAGACAGGTGATGATGAAATAGTGTGTAGGGGGAGCAGATGACTGTTTCATCTGATGAAACATTTCCTCGACAGTAACTGAAGCCGGTTTTTTAATTCCTCGGCAGTTAAAACTGCCGAGGGGTATTTTCGTATTTTATACGTGTTTCTCAGCCTAACATGATGTGTGAACAACAATTTTCTAGATATATTCAGGGTCGTTTCAACAAATTTGTAGGCTCGGTTTTAATCTTCAAAATAAATATGATTTTGCTCACTACCATATTGCATTCTAAACAACATTTAGACTACAATTTCTAACTTTAATTCATCACTAACAATTCTAAAAACTAACATGTAAACCAAATTTCTAAAAACCTAAAAATGTAATATTCCTACAAAAAATCAAAAATTTCAAAAAAAAAAATGTAATAGGATAAGCAACGCTTATTTGATGTTGATTTGGTTGACTTTGGTGAAAATCGCACTTGGTGGAAGAAAAATCGCACTTGATGATGGTTTTGAAATGTTTTGCAAATGACTGTTATGTTTCTGACTTGCTGTATTATAACAGCACGCAACGTGACTTAAGTCACGCTAGATTTATAACATGTGTTGGTTAACTCACGCAGCGTGAGTTAACTCACACTGAAAGCACCTTGCGTGACTTAAGTCACGCATGAGTACTTTGATGCTCAAATTAAAATTAAAATGAGCGGGGAGTAGAGAGTATGTTCCTTTTGCTATGATGTGACAATTTTTGTTACGTCATTTCACATACAAATGTTTTAGACTGAATACACTTGGTGAATACCAACAATTTTGTATCAATTGTTAATTAATAGAGCAATGATATATGAACAACCATTTGAGACAACTTCCATTTCCTCTATTTCTATTGGTCAAAAATAATAGAGAGAGAAAAAGGAAGAGAGAGAATAAAAACATAATGTGAGTATGAGAGAGAAAGTTGTCAAAAAGTTGTTGCAAAATGGTTGTATAAATATCATTTCTCTAATTAATAACAACAAAACCATATTGTGCGCACATGACAAAGTTTTACGTTGTGTCTAATAAATCAGAAAACAAAACAATCGTGCAAGTTTGTCAAAAAAAAAAAAATCGTACAAAAGAAAGCAACACAAAGAAATTCCGGTCTAAAATAGAAAGTTTTAGTTGCAACCATTTTAAGAATAGACAAGAAATCTTATAGGGGCAGACATGGTAAAGTAACTCATATTCGAAGAGGCTCCAAGCTTCGCCATAAAATTTTTAAGGTTGGTTGTGCTTTTTTATCCCTGTAAAGATTTTAACTTTTCATTTTAAACCATCTAATTTTTTTTCCAGCTTTTGGTTTGTCAAAAGTTTTTTATCATCACTTTTGATTTCTGCTTTTAAGTCAACTCATGTGTATCATTTAAAAATTTTGAAATTTTTTTCACATTCATGTTTAGTACAATATAAAATTCTCTCTTGCAAAAGTTTGAATTTTTCAACAAAGGGTCAAAATATAGAAAGTTTGAATTTTAAGTTTGAATTTTAGAGATTCATGTAATATTCTAAACATTTATGCAAAATCTCATTCAAAAGTTCGGAGGATATACATAACTTAATTTAAAAGCAGAAACCAAGAGTATGGACGGAACAGTTTTGATGGACTAAAAGTCGGGAAATTATTTTTGGTGGACAGAAACGAAACTTAATATATTTAAAGGGATAAAAACATATCTAACCCCTTATTTTGCTTTTGACAATTATTGAATATAATTGATCTTTACGAGATCACTTTGTTCATTGAAAGATGTAATTTATTCAAACAAGTATTTGTGCAATTGGAATTAAAATTATAATGTGAACCTATAATGGTCGGTGGTTAAGGATTTTGAAAAAGAACAAATTTTGCTTGATCAGAACTTTAAATAAAAGATATTTGGTTACACATAGATAAAGAAAAAATAATTAAATAATGTGATTAAATTATTTATTTTTGTGTATGCGCCAAAGTATTTTTCTTTTAGGGTCATAAACAATTAAGATTTACACGTTGAAAAAACAAATGTGGAAAATAACGTGGGGTCAGGGAATAAGTCAAATTTATCTAATTCAATAGTCTAATTAGATGTTTGGTTAAATTATTATTATTATTATAACATAAACATTATAAAAAAAATATTATACCATAAACGCATAATTATCTAATTATATTATATTTAGGTCAACTAGTTTTTTTTTTTTTACTAAAGGTTAACTAAGTTAACCAACTTATAACATTATACATAATTGTACTCAAAATAAGAGGGATAAGTATCTCGATCAAGTTGAGTTAAGGGATTAAAGGAGTTAAGATCAAGAGTTCGAATTCTAACAAAGAAAAATACTAATATAATAATTAACATACTAACATTTGTTATTAAAAAAATGCACTTTGAAAGATTAATGTATTTTTTTTTCATATCTCCCTTGCTTCAAACAATTTATCAAGCCTTCTGTAATTTTTTTAAATAATAAAGTTTAACTTGGTTGGGTTCTGTCCTCTTCTTGTACCAAAAAAAAAAGTTTAACTTAGTTGGATCTTAGACACTCACTAGAATTAGAGTATACTTCAAGGTTTACGACACGTTGAAAGATTATAAATTTTCCACAAACGAAATTTCAAGCTGACAATTAGAGTTGAGCCCACACCCTTGTGTAGTATGAGTCTACTTCTAAATGGATGGACAAACCTTTGCTGACAATTACTCTAATTCACACATACTTCACTCAACAAAATATATCAGACAACTCCAATGAAAATAGAACCAAAAAAATCTAGTGCTATAAACTCAATAGTCAAACTAGCAACTCACAAAACAATTGAAAACATGCAATGCACAACATGAACATCCATAAAATGAAAACTCAGTCGAAGATCAACAAAAACTCAAACTTGAACAAAAGTTGCATTTGACCAACAGACACACACCAAAAACCTACAGCCTTAGCTAAAAGACCCCAACACGAGCGGAAACTTTACTGACTAAAGCAATTATCGAGAGCCAAGTTCCATTCATAAAAAAGTATGGGCAAACTTTCATTATACTCAACAACCACATTCATCTTATCAACCATCTCCCTAACTTCCCAAACCCTGCCTTTAAAAATACTCTAATTCATTGTCTTCCAGATCATCCATACTGTCATATACCAAATTAACCAAAAACCTTTTCCTTGAATTTTATTATTTGCTTCTTTGTTCACAAAATCGAGTTAGAGTGTTGGACAAACAAATTATGCATAGTTTTTAGATGAAAACCAAGCTGCCGAAACAACAAAATCCAAACTTCGCAAGCCACTTGACGATGAAGGAAAAAGATGTGAAGCAGTTTCCTCCTCCCTATCACAAATAATGCAATTCTTTATTTGATCTAAAGGAAGAACTTGACGGATACCAAAATTTGTTCTTGTTGGGATTCAATCCAGAAGAAGTTTCGAAGGAAAAACAATAACCTTAGACGGAGCCGAATTTTTCCCATACCAAAGTCGCATGTTTCCTTGGATTTTCCCAAACGAATAAACCCAAATCCTTAGACAGAGTAAAACCTTCATCACAATTTAAAAAATCACAAGTCATCTCCATAAACTCTCTTAACACACTTACCCTTACCAAACTAACACTTACTTACTTTTTTATACATTTTTTTTCTTCCATGAATTGGATTTCGTTGACTCCCTGAAGTCATGGTCTTATGACTCAAAAAACGCTTACACAAGTACTTATTAATTAATCACTGATTAAAATGTTTTCACACTAACAACAAGAATTAAACTTACAACCTTGCGCATGAATCAACTCATTTTTAATAGAGTCAATCTTGATCCAAAAATGATTAACATTTTATTTAAGGAAAACAACCAACAATCATTACAGTGAGTTGGCATTTTTATTTTATTATATTTTAATTAATTATTGCTGGGTTGGTGCGTTGTTAGGGTGGCTTAATTCATTTTTATGACCACTTTAGGTGTAGTTTATTAAATCCTAGTCCTTTTCAATTTCTGTATTTTATTTCCATAAGTTTCAACGCACGTTGATAGTACCACTTTCTCCACCACATAGAAAAATAGAAAACCAAAAGAAGAAAAGAAAAATAAAAAAAAACTGAATCACTGTCATCATAATCATAATCATAATAATCGCGTTTTCCCTAACTCCAATTATTTTCATTTTCATTTTCATTTTCATTTTCTTCTCGATCTCAGATCTCTCTCCCTCCAATTTCATCTTCTTCACATCAAAACGCACTTTTTCAAATAATCACTTTTTTCTGCTTCAATTACCAAGAGATGAGTCCCGATGGTGATCTCCTCAGTATCGAACCTCTCGAACTCAAGTTCCCCTGTAAGTTTCCATTTCCTTTGATGTCTTTCCATTTTTCTAGGGTTTCAAAGTTTTGAAACTCGCGTTTTGATTTAATTCATTTCTCTGCTGTAGTTGAGCTGAAGAAGCAGATCTCATGTTCTCTTCAATTGTCTAATAAGACTGATAGCTATGTAGCTTTCAAGGTAACGATAATTTTCTGCTTCTGGTTTTTCGTTAATTTTGATAAAGATTTGATTTTGATTTTGATTTTGAGTTTTAGTTTTGTTTTTCTTGTAAGATCTGTTAGTTTGATTTTAGTGATTAGTGTTGTTGTTAAGTTAATTTGATTTCCCCTGTTAGTTTTTTCGCAATGTTGGATTGCAACAAATGATTGTCGCCATTTTTACGGTGAAAATGCAAAACTTGAGTGATTATTATTGTATTTTGATTTTGTTTAGGTGAAAACAACCAATCCCAGGAAGTATTGTGTTCGTCCTAACACTGGAGTTGTCTTGCCAAGATCTACCTGCGATGTTATGGGTACGGATACGATTATTCTGAATGCATATCCGTTTCTTTTCACTTGTGTATAATAGTTAATTGATATAAGTCGTGATTGTTTGTTTTTGTATAGTTACCATGCAAGCGCAAAAAGAAGCTCCAGCTGATATGCAATGCAAGGATAAGTTTCTTCTTCAGAGCGTAAAAACCAACGATGGGGTCAGTCCAAAAGATATCTCTGCAGATATGGTATGATTATCATGCTAGTTGCTGTTGAATTGTCATTTGATTTTTGTTTACGATTATGATGTGTTAAGTTACAAGATTTCTGCCATTCGGGATTGCTTAGTTCAACAAGGAGGCAGGGCATGTGGTCGAGGAGTGCAAATTGAAAGTGGTGTATGTCTCTCCGCCGCAACCACCGTCTCCAGTCCCAGAAGGTTCTGAGGAAGGGTCATCACCTAGAGGTTCTTTTTCAGAAAATGGAAATGCCAATGGTCCTGAATTCGCACAAGTGGGTCCTTAACTTGTCCTGTTTTAGTTGAACCTACCCTTTTTCATCCAAGGATATCTATTGAGATGCTTTTTCTTTTTGGGATATTTCAGGTAACAAGAGGATCTGCTGAACGACCTGAGGCTCAAGAAAAATCTGCAGAGGTATAGTAAAACAATCTCTGTTTTATGTACTTGTTGTTTGTTATAATGTATGTTGATCTGTGTTCACCAGTTGTACTAATTGACTTCTGTATATTGCTACTATAGATTACACACATGAATTTTTGTAGGAAAATAATATAAAATTTAATTATCTTGTTCAATATTTTAAAGATATTATCAATTTGCATATCAAACTGCTTTGCAACTTTTGGGTGTTATTTTTCTTTCTTTTTTCCTACTTGGAAGCCTAGGTACATTTGATCTTATTTTCTCGCATTTCTGTTACCTTATATAAATGGGAAAAAAAGTTGTGATTTCTGGTGTCTATCATGCATTATTTGTTAACAAACACTGCACCCGTACAAGTGTTGCTCTTTTACATGATTAACTTTTATAAAGTAAATACTTCTTTAAAAAACAATGTTGATAGTAATTGTATGAAATTTCTATGAAATATTCATTTGCCTTATTCTGGAGTTTCATAATCACTACATTAAACATCTGCAATGCTCATATACTACAGTGTCAATACATATGCAACCATATTTCAAACACAAAAATACCCTTAAAAACAGTGGTATAGAACAAAGGCAAGACTCTAATGCTGACATAGTTTAGAATTGGATCACTTCTAAAAGGACCCTATCACATCCATACATAGCCTGTATAAAACAAATCCATCACTAAAATCATAATGTTATGCTCCTTTTTGGATTTTTTTGCATTTGTTCCTCATTCGACAAACTATCATTCAAACCCATTTTCCTCTCATATACATTGCAATATGTACAACAGCCCAAGTTATCATGTTGATAAGAACTGACTAAAATAAGACAATTGAACTGAATTTTCATTGAAGAATCGTAATGATGGGTACCTTATATCTACTTGTAGTTCCCATTGTCCATAGCCCTCTTTGAGTCACCCAAAGAGGGAAATTAGAGAAAGGGGGAGAGTTTGTTATCGGGAGAGAAAAAGTTGAGTTTGTTATGTAGGGTGAATGGTAGAATCACGGGGCATCTTGGAGAATCATTACGTAGGTTAGAGCATTTTGTTCTTTGAAAGAGTTTAGCTCTGGGCAGTAGCAATACTCATTCCTATGTAATTTCTTCATTTATCTAATATTCACACTTCTTGTTCATCACTGATTTATTATTTTTGCCATGAATTTGCACTGTTATTTCTGGGTTCTTATGACGTAATTCCCGAATTCTGCACCAGTGGGTGTAACAGAAAGGCTAGGATAGAAGTTACAACGAACAGAAGCTTAAGAGAAAATTCATGACAGAAATTACCGAATTCTGCACCAGTGGGTGTAACAGAAAGGCTAGGATAGAAGTTACAATGAACGGTAGAAGCCTAAGAGAAAATTCTTCACGGAACATTCCCTGGTGTTCACCTTGAAAATTCTAAAGCTGATGGATGATTTCATGCTTTAAATATCCACAAGGGCAGTTTACTTTATCTATGACTTATCGATCATGGATTAGTAGGAAAAACGTAACGGCATAAACGGGAGAAACAATTGTGGTGATCTGTTTTCTTTTTTCTTCGCTTGCTGTAGTTTTTATGGAGCCTGTAATTTTAGAGTTAGTAATGTATAGCAACTGTGTTTTGACAATAGTTGCTTTGTTGCAGGCAAGAGCTCTTATCTCAAGGCTGACTGAAGAAAAGAATAATGCAATTCAACAAACTAGCAGGCTCCGCCAGGAACTGGTGAGGAATCGCCATACATATGCTATATATTTCTTTGTTGTTGAAAGATACTATACAGTTTGTTGTTTCATCACTTGATATTGAGTCTGCAGTCTTCCAGGATTTTCAGTCTGAATGGGGATGAAACGTGTTTTTGATAGAAAGTCTATGGTGATTGAATAATATAGTCTTATCTCATTTGTATTAAAAGCAAGTTACTTTTATGTACTGCTACTATTTTATGGAGTGGAAATAGAAATAGAGTAATCTGCCATCTTTTAGGGGAGAGTGCACTTTAATTTTTGCTATAACCATCAAATGATTCTTTCAACATTAGATATGGACATGAAACACTTATCAAATGAATGAATTTATTACTTGCAGGAGCTGCTGAAGCGTGAAGGCAACAAAAATCGTGGTGGAGTGTCATTTATCATTGTCATATTAATCGGCTTACTTGGCATTATCATGGGGTATCTCATGAAGAAGGCATAAGCATTCGCACGATTTGATTTCACCATAGATTTTTACCCTTTTCCTGACTGTTCAAGCAATTGTGGCGAAAGTAAAGTAGATCAATTCATCTGGTGCTGGTTTTTCTTTTTATTTTCCCTTGTATTTTTGGGTGGATAACATTTTGGAAGTAGAAGACTTTAGGGGAAGTTGTGGGTCTCTTATTACTCTTAATATGAACTGACTCATGCTTTGGGTGACATGCATTCTTTTTGTAACTTAAGAGGAAAAGTTTGTCGTTTCTTTTGTGGTTCATTTAGTGACTATGGTAACATCAAGTTGGTCAAAACGACCACAATTCTGGGACTCTCTGGCTTTTTCTTGCTGTAACCTTTAGCGGTGTTCAAATCTAAATCGATCCAAATAAAAATCACAAATCAATCCAAAAAACCAAAAAACTACACATAACTGAATATTATTGGATGTCTTTGGATCTTCTATAAAAATTGCTCGGATTGGATTTCAGATCCATTTTTCAGAACCAAACTAAACCAAACCAAACCGATCCAAATCGCATACATAAAATCAAATACCTATTTAATTATTAGTATATGGCATTGTGTTAGCCAATTATTAATTTTTCTTATTTTTTCAATGATAATTACTACAGTTCAATATTATTTTTTTTACTATTTTATCTATTTCAAACATAATCTATCATTTTTTTTGAAGGAAAACATAATCTATCATTGTTATTTGGTAATATTATTTTGAATATATTGTATATTTTATTTTCCATCAAACAAATTTGACTTTACATCGGTTTTATGATATTAGTATTGATAGAAAATTGTAATTTGTATAACCGAAAATCAATCAAAGCCACTTTAAATCGAATTAGGTTGGGATGGTTTTTGTTTTTTGGGGAATAATTTAGAAACCTTTGGAACAAATGAATTTTTGCTTGATAACTGAATCAAATAATGGCAAGTATTGTTTTCTGTCATCTTATGTATGTGTAGTTCCCGTACCCGCCTGTTTTTAAATATGGTTTTGCAGCCTTTATTGATTTCATGCGGTTAGTTTAGTTTTGTAGCAAGCAAGAAAGAAAAAACAAAGCGAGCCTTATAATTTGAAGCTTTAGGATATCTACTTTCTGTTACATTTATGCTTGTCAAATTGAGTTAAACAGGCAAACAATGACTTGGGTTGATCGGTGGAACACTTCAGGACAGTGCTTCTAAATGTTTTAGACTGAAAGTTGCATTGTGCCATGAAATCTCCCTTTACAGTTACTTCATTCTTGCGAACATCTATTGTGTACTCTGTCAACCCTGCATATTTAGTTTTGCGATATGAAGATCATTTACTTAAATTAGACGCGCTTAATATGAGAGAATGACCAACTTCTCTGTCCTTCAACTTTTGGTGGTTTAAACTTTTGAAAAAACAGATTTGATAGGATTTCTTATTCCTGTAATATCAGTATTATGCAATTCTAATTGTTTAAATTAAACCTTTTTTTTAATATGACTAGTAAACAAATCTACACAATGCTTCCACTGTTGATAACTTAAGGGACAACTTCTCTCGCAATAGACGCGCACGCGCCTCTATTCCCATCACCAGGATTAAAGTGCCTAAACTAATAGTCACTTAGAGCACATTTGTCCTAAATATACTTTACTTTCTTCACATGCTAACAAAAGCTTGTGGCATACATAAGAGCTTTTGATGAGTTTTTTTTTTTTTTTTTTTGTTTTTGTGTGAGTTTG
>Ga0315915_1006214_pt1 | contig 14661 bp, 5 predicted proteins | sample MpolbnodulesMG_FD_207738 | JGI IMG/M metagenome (GOLD analysis project Ga0315915, IMG submission 207738) | Medicago polymorpha root nodule microbial communities from Los Angeles, California, United States - branched nodules | ecosystem: Host-associated > Plants > Roots > Nodule | place: USA... | reverse complement strand
ACCTAATAAGATTTTAGAAATTATTATTAATAAAAAGTGCACCATCCCTCCAAATATATTTCAAAATTGATCCTACAATATGATTTATAAACGTCGCCTGTTGAGGATTATAGGCTTACGGCTATGGAAGAAAGAGAAAAGGGAATGCTTTAAATATTATTCTATGTGTCGTGTGTGTGTGTGTGTGTTTTTTCTAGTACTCTCATCTGGTTCTATATTTCATTATTTATTTTTGCTTAGCCGTTTTGCAATTAGACTGGTAGGTAAGTCCCGTAGTTAGCTAGTCCTAGGTTTCTCTATCAATACAGAACTGTAACTGCTCTAGAGTGTAAGAATCATTTTCCAAGATTTCAATGCAGAATTAAATTCCATTCTCCACAAAATGTATATGGTTACCGAATTTAAGGACATTTTAAAGTTAATAAAATGAAAATATTATTGATAAAATAGTGATGTTAGAGAAAAATTTCTACAAACTCGCTAACTAGGCTATAAGGATAGAGATACTCCACAATATTCTAAAAATGCAAGTATAAATCTAAGTCATGACATACTCTCCAGGTAATCTAACAAGGTTACAAGGATAAACAGTCATGAGATACTTGCTAACTAGGCCATACCTTTCTCGACATTGCTTCCCAATACGTCCAGGTAAATGTTGGGCGATAGTTGACCACTTCTTAGGCCCATATTTGTTCACCAATTCAATCATCACGTCATCTTCCTATTAACATATTTGGATTAGTAGATATCTGACTAGAAAGTTGATATAATCCAAGGCAACATCAAACAATGTGGAAAACAGGGACTTAACTGTAGCATGCTCAAAGAAGCTCTAATAGCAGTTATTGGTTTATGGTTAGGTGAGATAAAAACTAAAAGAGAGATAGAAGCACTTCTACATATAGAGATATCAGAATAACACAAGACAAAAGGAATGTATATGACTACCTCTTTAGACCATGGCCCTTTAACAAGTTCAGGATTCAACACTTTCTGCCACCTATGTAAGCATTGCACATCAGTTCTATCCTTGAAACACTCCGCTTCAGACACACATAAGTAGCAATTAGACAAGTTATGAAACAAAATGTATCAAAACAAAGATGCATAAGCCAAACACTGCTTTAATAAAGTTATCATGTAGAAAAATGAACCCACATAGAACAATAGCCAACGAAATATGAGAGAGTAGAGCTACAAAACAGGTTTTGAAGACCTAAAGATTGGTTTTATGCTCTATAAACCAAACATTCAATACGAACATGTCACCCCAACAGGACAAAGTTTTTTATTTCATTTAAACCTATGCAATTAATTCTACCAATTTGTAACAAGAAACTCCAATGAGGTACATATCTTAAGAATGGACAGATGCAATGTGCACTTAATACTGCAAGCAGTGGTGATAGGGCACATATAATTTCATATATAATCAAAATGAATAAGTTCAAACATCAATGTGCTACCTATTTTTTTCCAATTTTTTCCTTGGAAACGCTGAACAGCCTTTCGCAACGTCTCATCCTGAAGGAAAAAAAACATAAAATAAAGGTAAACCAAGTTCAGATTTTCTAGTATGAGTAAAAATCATCATCAAACCGAAAAAATATTATGTTGCTTGAGTTGAGTATCCATAAAATCACCTCCTCAGGAGTCCATTGCCCTTTTGTAGAACGTCTTGTAGGACCAGTAGTCCTCCTACAAAAAGATTTTTAACGATTAGCAAAAACTTCCTTAACCCCATCATCAAAGTCTCAAACAAGAAGAAACTTAATATGGCTACCTACTACAACTCACACCTACCAAATATCTGTAATTAAGCATCGGTGATTCAATGAAATGGGAAGACACAAACAGTGCAAGGACAAGGAATGAAGATAACTATAACTTTGAAATGGAACTTTTCAATCTTCATTCCTCGCCTATTACAATTCAGTAACTTTGCTCCTAGAAAAGAGCATGTTCATAAATCGCATTCCGTTTAGGAAAAGAATTTGCAACTCTTCAATGATTAATATGACGATTATTAAGAGGCTAAAACATAATAACCGGTCACTCTAATCTTTTATTGCTAACCGAGCGAATTATACAATTTCAGCATTAAAAATCTTTAAAATTAGAGTTTTATAATTGCCATCCAATAATCAAGACAAATTCAAAAGAAGAAATTGATGGCAGAGTTTTATGCTTGCATACCCATGTAATGCTGCTCTAACTTTCTCAACACTATCAATGGGCCCATCCCCTTGAGGAACGGCGGCGATTTTTCGTTCACCGTCCATAATTTGCTAGCATACAAGTCCAAAAGCATACCCCAATTCCAACTCTACTACAAATCATTATAATTACAACCCCCTCTAAGGTGAAGCAAGATCAAATTCCTGCAAAAAAAACAAACACACCAAATAATCAAAAAAATGAATAATCAATTCAACATTGCAAATCAACCAAAATTTAATTCCAACAATGAAACAAGCACAGTAACATTGTAAATTAACCGAAAATTAACTTCAACAAAGAAAAATTAAGAAATATATTAACAAACCCTAATACTTATATCACACACATACACACCCAATAGCTTAATTATAAAGCTGCTATAGTGATTTTTAAATCACATTTCAATAATTGAAAAATCAACAATGAGTGAGTGAGATTAGTCAACTCTGAACAAAAAAAATTAAAAAATTAAAAAATCAAATTCAAATTTAAGATATCAGAAATCAAATTCCAAAAATTCAACACTGAGTAAAGCAAATGCTATAATCAAGCAACAAAATCACGAAAATAATAAAACAAAAATCAAATTCAAAAACAAAATTCATCACAGAAGTGAAAACTCACCGAACAGAATTTGATAAAACCAAAGACAGAGAAATTCACAATTCGCATATCTTCAGATCCAAGAAGAAAGAGATTTTCGATTTTCAAACAAAAAATGTAACAGTGTTGTTAGCAGAATCGAAACGGAAGAAGGAAGAAGAAGAAAGAGAAACGTTGGTGTTCAAACATAAATGGCGGAAACAAGTGTATTTGAAAACCCTATAATATGCTTTTTCGTTTGTTCTTCTTTCTTGTTCGATTCTCTTCTATTGTTTTTTGTTTTTCCTCTTCAACAACTATTTAATGTAACGTGTATGTGTTGTGTCTTTCAATTTTTCAAATGTTTAACGGCCAACTTTTCTTAATCACACAAATTTTACCACACATTAATCATGTTTTGTTTAACAAAAACAAAAATTATTTTATTTTATAATAAAAATATGTTTTTTTTTTTTTACAAGTTTCATTTTCTATAGGGATTATGGTTATGTACCATTTTTACTGTTTTTTACCGCAATTTTAATGCCACGTGTAAAGTAAAAAAGAGAAGTATTATCGATGTACTTGTTTTACTTTGGAAAATGTTGATGACTAAGTCAAAATAACGAAACATGTGAAGTGCATTTGCAGTGTCTTTTATGTTTGCCTATCAACATGATTTCTCTCGAACACATAAATAAGAGATTCATTCTATGTAAAATTTATGATATGTGTTGTATTTTTTCTATTCTTACATTGAATTATTGTACTATTTAACGGTTCCCTTCTACTATTATTGACATTTACTCAAGTCTCGTCATATTTACATGGATTTCTTCGTATTTATAAGATATGTTTGTCATACATATACATCTTTCAAATTAACGAACTATAATGGTGGAGTTTCCTTTTCTTAATTTTATTTTTCCATGTCCTGTTGTTTTTCTAGTATTTCAAAATATGATATAATTTACTACTCATATAAGAATATAGTTAGGATCTAATGACATCATGTGTAAGTCATGGGACTTACACCTAGGGATAGCAATTGCACTTAGGTCCAATGGGCACCCGCGAAAAATACCAACAATGGGTAGGGTAAAACCCCGCTTTCATGGATATGGGCTTGAGTCTGGGTAATTACCCGCAAATTTAAGTGGGTATGGATGCAAGTAAGGGCACTATACTACCCAGTTCCGCAACCCGCATATACATATTTATATAATATAATAAATACTTTATTTATTATTGGTGCATAATTATTTAATTTATCTAACTATTTACGTCTATACCTAAACCTAAAAACTAATATAGTAACTGAATCCTTCCCTTCATACCTTAAATCAATTTGATGTTTATTTTAGCATGCACTTTTTTATATGTTTTTTGAATGTTTTTACTTTTATTTTCAAGGGATATTTTGAATGTTTTTTTATTTAACTAAATATTATGATTCTACTATTTTATGAGTTGATTTGAAAATTTTGGGACCATAGTTTTATTTTCAATTGCGATATATTTTATTGTCTTTTCATAGTTAAAGTGCGGGTAATAGATACGGGTATGAGTATTTAGGTGTCCATAGGGTATGGGAAACGCACTAAAGTTGTTGCCCATGAGGGTACGGGCTCGGGTACAAGCATTATTTACAAAGATGGGTGTGAGGAAATATACTATAGTACCCTACCCATTAGATACCTATTGTCATCCATACTTACACCAAACCAACTCTTAGTCATTCAATATAATGTATCAAATGGCCCATAATATTCCATTCTTCAAACTAAAATACCTCCGACTGAGGCATGCGTGTGTGATTCCATATTTGTTCTCTTCTCTAGTTTATTGGTTCTCTTCTCTAGTTTTACTTTCAATGAAACCTAAGTTCTCAATCTCTTGAACCTTCCATTGGAATTTTTAAATATTATTTTGATGTCACGTGAGAAAAATAATCTCAAATTCTAAAACAAAAATCACTTAGCATTGTAGGGTTACTAAAATTGACATTTTCATGTTGATATATAGCCACAAAGTTGTATTCTAATTATTTAATTTATTTCATCTTGATGATAAAAGGTTTGAAGTTTCAACAAACCACAAATTAAAAACATAATAAAAGAGAGGAAACAGGTCTTGTAATTGAAATGATGGGTGCATTCAATAATTCAAATCACATGATTAATATTAATCTGGCTTTCTTTTTCCATCGCCTTTACGATGAGAGTTTTTTATTCAATTTTATCGGATGACATTTCAGTCAATGTCAACTGTGTTATCAACCATCATCATTTGAAGTTACGTTCACAATTATCTCTCGTCAACACTACGGTATCACCAACGTTCTCTCTCTTTTCACTTATCGTTTCGCTTTCTACAATCGCGCTATAGGTCCACCGAAGCAACACATCTCTGCTCCCACCGTTGCTGAAATTAGAGACTTCATTTTCTACATCTTCATCGAGTTTTCTTACTTCTTTACTAGGGTTTGCAAATTGTTGCTTGAATGGATACCATAAATTAATAAATAAGCATGTTACAAGCTTTGGTCAATTATGAAAACCAAATATCACAACAAAACACACATGTCGGTCAAAATGTCACTAACTCCCGATAAACACTTCCAGTTTTCCCGACTAAACACACATTATAGTACATTATAGTAAACGTTTCTCTCTCTTGAAGAACAGGTTGAATGTTTTCCACTCTCAAATCACAAGAGAACAATTTCATCTTCTTAGTCACTTTATGCTCCATGACCCTCTTCTTCTCGTTTCATTTTCCTTCCACTTTTATCTTCTTAGTCATTATTTTTGCACTCTAATCTTTACTTTAATGATAATGACCATATCAATGGTTGTCTAACATAATATTATTTTACTTAAAAAAAACATAATATTGTTTTTTAGGGGAATATTGTTGTTATTATTATTGAAATTCACTTCAATGGTTATTACAATTAGAGATGTGTTGGTTTATAATAGTTGAAATACGATAGTCGTAGATTTTGTTAACAGTCCTTGTAATCATACGGTTGAGATGGACGTCCACTCGTTACCCCGTATAGAGGAACCAAACTTTTATAGTAATACATTTTTTAAGCCAAAATATAACAATAATGGTATTTTTTTAGTAATACGTATAGTAAAAATATATAGTATGTATAAATGTTTATTGAATACAGTATGTATAAATATTTAGAAAAATATTAAATATTTTCATAATAATATACGGTAAAAGTTAGATAAGTAACATTTTTTGGTACCCGTGCATTAACAAAGGCATTCTTTATTTTATGCATATGTGTAAAAATAATATAGAAAGAGAGAGAAGAAAATACAAAAGCATAGATGAAAAAATGAGAGACCAAAGAAATAATGAACGTTATTGATGTTCCTCATCTCAACTTATGTAATTTATACATTAAAATATCTTATCTTATTTATAATTTTTGTCACAAAATAATAGAAATGTTACAATATTTTTATGTGATTACTTAAAAATAATAATCATTTGATAGATAATAAATACATAATACATAAATAATAGTATGTATATTTTTACAATAAGTGTCTTTTTAACGTATATAATATTTGTTCTCACATGACATGCATGACTCGAGGAGTCGTATTTAATACATGAAGCAGAAAGAATATATGTATTCTTTGTAAGATATATTGATGGTTTCTGCATATAGTTCACAATGTTTTTTTCTTATTGAAATGCATCACTTCAAGAATCGTGTTTAATTCATGTGAATAAGATAGAATAAATTATGTGTGATTTATCTAGTATACAAAATTGATTTTTAATTTAAAATCAATTATAAACTAATTGCACTTTTATTTTTCTTTATTTAATAAAGCATGTGTTATAAGTTTGGTAGATTTCTAAAATATTTCTCTTAAAGTAATTTAACAGAGCAAGTTTTAGATCAATTCACAACATTAAATGTTGTGACAACTAATATTTCATAAAAATGGTTGCACGCCTTTGAAAGTTGGGTACGACACAATCTCAAATTTTTGAAGGTCTGAATTCTCCAAAAAACATTGAATAGAAATGTTTAATAAGGATTCAATTTTTCATCAAATCTGAAACTATAAGCTTAGTTATATCATTAAATCCCAAATTCTGAAGAATCTCCAAAGGGTTCAAGGGTTTAAGAAGAAGAAGAAGGAGGAGGAGGAGGAGGAGAAAAATAACATTCGGTGACCAACATCGATTACAAATCAAAACTTAACAACTTTCTAGATAAATTCTTATGGTCGTCACTGATCATGTCAGACCTACGATCATGGAGTTGATGACATTGAATGACCTTTGAATATAACACTTTTGTCAACCGTTGCCTTCTCCTTTGTTGCCTTTGTCCTTCTTCTTTGGGCGAATGGGGTTTGGTGTGCCTGCATGTGCTCTGAAGCTCATGTGAGTGTGTGTAGGATGATAAGTTTTGTGTAGTGGATAGTAAACACACTTGACCTCAGACTTAAGAGCCAATATTTATAGTGGAGGATTATGGTTTAGACTTTTGCATCATTTCTTAGACAATTGTCTTGGAAGGACAATCGTGGTCCATTCAAGGACAATTGTTGTCCTTTGAGGGAGAACCGTAGAGCTTATCCTTTGGTGGATTTGTGCCACATACTTCAACGGTTGTTCACATTTGGTTTGTGGATGCTCTCGTGGGACGGACTATACTAGTTGTTCACATCCACACGTGTCTTCTTGTGCCACCGACCTTATCGATTGTTCACGTTGGTGCATGTTCTTCTCCATTGTTGGTAGCTTAGGTTGTCTTCTCACGGCTCTGTTCGCTCATATACCACAATCTCTTAGACTCCTTTCGAGGAGCCCTTTGAAACTTATCATTAGATGAGCTCAACCCATACCAGAACATTATTAGTAATACATTATTTAGTATATAGATAAGTAGATAGATAGAATGGTATAAAAAATGAACAGTATTTGCTATAAAATATTCTTTAATTTTTTTTTTAAGAATGTTCTTTAAATTTATTAAAATTTGACCGATGACAAACTTTTTTTTTATCAAATAAACCGATGACAAACATTTGTCTCGTGTATAATTTATATATATATATAGTAACACAAGAGCGGTTAAATATAAAATTGTTGTCATTTTTTTATTTTAAAAATATACTTTTTGGGTAGCCAATCATAATAAACTAATAACACAAGGCCCCACCCCTGCTTCCAGCTCAAATCAACTATCATCTTCATAAAAATGACCTTAAACCTAGATTGAAATGGGTATAAAATGAAATGTGCTATGGTAAAAGTAGAATGTTGGTAACGATCTAATAGTTTTTTTTTTAAGGAAAAAAAAAAACTATTAAAATGTTGGTAACGATCTAATAGTTATAGTCGATTGAAATTATTAACTTCTTGTCACTAGATTTTGAACATATTTTAAAACAATTCAAGAAAAAATGCCACAAAATATCATTTCACACATAATGAAGTTTTACGTTCTTTTGTGTGCACTATGATGCTTTATGTTTTCTTTTTTGTCAAGACCTTATGTTTTCTTTTTGTTAAAATGTAAATAAAAAAACTGAACTTTTTGTTATAATGTAAATAAAAACTAAAAACATGAAAATAGAAAATCATTCATCTCATTTAGCATATGCCGAGAGAACCACGATAGGAGTTCTACTTTCTCGTCCCAGGGTATTATTTACGTGAAAACAAAATAATAAAAATACTTCAGTTTAATTTGGCCACTACTAATAATTTTTCAATTGCAATCACAAATTACAAATAATTATAAAAATTGAATACAAAAGGAAAATAAAAAAGACAAATAAAATAAAATAAAAATTTATGGCACTTCGTAGCACACTAGTTACCTACTAAGTTCAGGGTGCATTTGTTTTACCTTAAAAAAATAGTGTTAGAAAAAATATTTTGTTTTACCTACTAACATTTACCCCTCCCCTCTAACAATATACTACCAAACTAACATTTGCTTAAAAAAAATACACACGTTAGGGTTAACTTACCAAAATTAATTCAAAAATATCACGAGAAAGTACTGTATAATTAATTGTTTTACATGCCAAATTGAAACTTAACTAAAAATACTGTTATAAAACCAACCACAAAATCTGAAGGTAGCTGAGAACAAAATCAGGCAACCCTTGAAGCAGCTACTAAACTACCCTGAATGCAGTTAATACTTTCTATATTTATTTTGGCGACCTCGTCCAGAATCATTGTCTCTATTACGCGAAAATTTGCCTCCTCTACCATACCTTCCTCCTCCCCTGAAAAGAGATCTTATAATTAATATTCTAGTTTGAGTTTTACTACCTCCCAGTAAAGGGAGCAACCCAGGGCACAAAAGCTCCCGCATACGTAGGGTCCGGGAATGGGTCCCACCATTTTTGAAAAACAACAACTTTACCAGTTGCGCCAAGGTTACCCCTCTTTTACTACCTCCCAGTGATCCCAAAAAATAGAGAAAAAAGCATGTTAAGGTTAAGAGATGGTTGCGTTGCGTGCCACTTACCTCCCTCGGTTGCTGAAACTTTCTCTGCGTATATCTTGTTTACCACGAAGCTGGCTCCAGTATTGTTTTTCAGCTTCACCTGATTACATACCAATCAAGAATAAGTGTCGGGGTCTGTTTGGATCAAACAAGAGGATATTTAATGAGATATCAATTTACATTTTAAATATTACAACATTTTGTGAAATTTTAAATTCTCATGATATGAAGCGTGCGTTTATTCCATAAAAAAAATCATTGTCACTAGAAACATTAAAAGAAAATACAATAATTAACACATGAAACCCAACTGATCGAAAAATTAGATGTAAAAGTAAAACTAACCGGTCACTGGATCTAGAGTAGCAATATAATTCTTCACAACTAAGCCCCCCTTTTCCGAAAGAGCTGCAGCAGCACGTGCTTTCTGAGCAGCTTCAGGTTCATCAAACCGAATGAATCCTGACTCATCTCCCATATTGAAATCTATGTACTGTGCAATAAACATGAATATAAAATCAATATTCATGTCTTAAGCAAAGAAAAATTCAAAAAGTCAATTCTTAGCAAAGATTAATCAAAAAGTTACTTTTTAGTAATGTGAGTTAAAGATCTAAACCACGGTCAGGTTATTAAAGCAAAAGAAGGAAACTGTATCTTTCAAAAGTGCTAAAAAAGACAAGAGTTCTAAACAATAATAGATAGCTATGAAGTCATAGATAAATATCAAACCAAAGGAAGAAAGTCCCAACAGCTGGAGAAGGGGAAAAACCATATTTACCTTAACATCACCAAACTTCTGAAAGACAACCTTCAAATCTTCACGTAAGACAACATCCGAGTCGTTCTTGAAAATAACAGCTGTTTTTTTCCCAGTTTCCTGGCCCTTTTCGACACCTTCAGTCACCTTTCCTTCACCTGCCCCATTATTTTCTTGGCCCTTTTCTTCAACTTCAGTCTCCTTTTCTTCCTTCACCCCATCTTTCTCTTGGTCCTTTTCTTCGCCTTTAGCCTCCTTTCCTTCGTTCACTCCATTGTTTTCTTTATCATTGTCATCGTTTTCTGACATCTTTTGATCACTTTCCTCAGCAGCAACTTCAGAGGGTTTTTGATCATCTGTCTTGGTGACATCATTATTGTCATTGGCTTGTTGATCGGCGCTATTCTTTTCTGGAACTTCATCTGAACTGCTCTTTAGTTTGAAGGCTATAACTAAGCCTTTAGGGTAGCTGTAACAACACAAATGAAGTCAATTAGTTTGCTTTTATTTTATGGTTAGGGGTAAAGATTAAAAGAATTTCAGAATCTTACTCTTCTTCTGTATTTGTGTTATCCTCCTCGTGGTTGGAACCCACATTCTTGCGAGATTTTTCATGCTTTTCTAATTCCTTTTCTCTTTCTGCGTCAAAGTCCTGCCTGCATTGGGTAAATATATACAATATTATTAGACAATATATGCATATGCATATAGACAAGACTGTCTTACGCCCCACAGGTAGAAGTTAGTAAAACCCCATTTTCACAAGCTAAATGCAGAAATTGAAGTTTTTATACAGGGATGCCAGGAGAATCATAATCACTCAATCTAAAGCAACTGCCATCAATTCCAGTTTTTTAATAAATATAGATATTAATTGACGCTTATTGTAATATATGTATTTGTCAAAAGGATTTTGACAGAAAATATTGGATATATACCCTTAATTTTCTTCCTATAAGAAACTATAATATACAGCAGAAAAAAAAACTTTATTTCACTAAAATTCATCAACAGTCAGTAACTCGGTATTGAATCTATGAGCATGCTTACTTTGGCTTTAATTCTAGCTCAGCGCCCGCATACACTAATTTCTGCTTCAAAACATTTTGCATTTCTTCATCTGATGAGAACTCAACAAGGGCAGTACCACAGAAGAACTTTTTGTCTCCAACATGACGGGGCAACCGAACACTGTTGACCTGAAATCAAAAACAAAATTGTTACATCTTTTGTTATACAAAATAAATAAGTATTTTTTAAAATTCCAGACTATTTTTGTTAAATAAATATAATCTAAAACCTTCAAATATTAACTAGGGGATTCAGATACCAGATTTATCTGAAAGAAATCTCATGTTTACCAGAATCATAGGTTATGCTTCAACTTTTCACCAAGAAATTTAATGTAAATATACATAAAGCATCATCACTCGGAGGCTAAGGTTAGCAAAACATGATGCATTCCGACTATAATAATGTTAGAATGTAAACCACGGCATTAATGTTAATATTTTTTTATTTGAAGGAAGCCTTGATGTTAATATTACCTTGGCATATTGACCAAAGAAGGACTCCACTTCTTCAAGCTTCACAGTATATTCAAATGGTGATGCAGCAATCGTTCTTATCTCAACCTGCTCAATTACCTCTTCTGGCTTGGGAAGTTCAGTAATCCTGCCAACTTTGCTCCCTGGAATGCACGAATAGAATGACAGAAATAAGTAATAAGTTATGTGGTCATTCAACGCAGAAACAAAATGTCACGTATGTGGTTAAATGTCTTTTTTTTCAATCTTAGTCTCACTCGCCCAAGAAACCAAATTTCAAGTGAGAAATAAACTAAATTTATGACCATCTACTCTTAAAAAGTCTCAAAACATAATCCGGAAAATTAATGATTCAATAAATGAAATTTATATCTACCGTGGTATTCTTAATTAACGATAGATATGAATTTCATGTAGTGGATCATTAATTTAGAGTTAATCGAAGGTGACCATACTCTAAATCCAAATCAATGACCATACAACAGAACAGCATAAATCGAAGGTGACCATAGAACAGCATAATCTAAATTAATGGACATCTATCGTTAATTTAGAGTTAGCAATAGTTTCAAAACATGAAATTTATGACCTTCATCATTAAAAATATAAACGTTGTAGAAATAAGAGATTCATATAAATATAGTTACTAGAGCTTTGCAAAGAGATTGGTCAACTACAACAATATAGAAGGTGAAAGAAAACCACTATCGCTAACTTTAAATTAACCAGAACAGCAATCTGTCCTATTCTTAATTGGCTAGCAAAACTATGTTTAATTAGAAGTTGCAGTAATATAGATTCTTTAATCATGAATAGCACAAATAAATAACCTATTGCAGTTGCCTGATTAAAATGAATTTATCACAAAACTAAATACAACAATTATAAACAAAATGGATGAATGGATTCAAAAAAGAAAGAAACTGACCATCTTCTGATAGCTTGAGTGAAGCAGCATTTTTCAAAACTTCAGCAACAGCTTTGACAGTTTCTTCCTTAACATCAGCGGGCTTAGTATCATCAGCCAACTTAAGATGCTTTCGCATCCGATTGAAGGAACAAAGCAAAGCCAAACTAACCACTGTGTAGTTAGAATTTCAGTTAAGATCAACAACGAAAACAAAAACATGTTTAGCATTGATCAAATGAGAAGAAATTGGAATGCTTATTTTCCCTGGTTTACATTTTGGTAGGATATCTCTGTAAGTGGGGCCTTTGGTACCACAGTGGCCCCACAGAGCATCCCAACAAACTATAGTCTTTAGGAGAAGTTGTCTCATACCCCGCAAGGGTGTATGTTCAACTCCTGTTGTCAACGTTGGGACCTGTGAAGCACCGACACAAACACGAACACCAGACATTCTGACACATCAACACCGGCAGTAATTTGAGAAAATACCAGAATTGACTGTAATTACAAGTTTCGGTGTCAAACACAGACATGTGTTGGACACCGGACACGCTTTCGATCAGAGGTGTCGGTGCTACAAAGGTTAGGACTCTGTTGGTGGGTAATCTGTCGGTACTTTTGTCAGCGCTCTGTGAGCCTTGAGGCCTACCCTGACCCTAGTCAGCCCAAGGGACCCAACTCACCTAAACTTTTTTCTGTAAAAAAAGAGTAATCTCCACTAAGGTGCTTAGGTTGAAACTTAAACTCTTTACCCCTCCCCAAAGATGTGTTGTGGGGACTGAATAGCAGTCCTCCCCCACAAGGTCAGCTGCTTACAAATCGAGTCACACTGACTAGGGTTAACCCTACTTTTTATTGGTATTAACGAAATGAAAACTTCTCTTTTTATGTTTGTTATGTTGAATTGAAGAAAAGAAACTGATTTTAGGACACTAAAATGGCTAATTCTATGGTGCACAACTAATAGTCTTGTACCAGACAAGTTTTTTTTCACTATTGGATCAAAAAGTCTCATCATATCTCACTTGATCCAATGGCGAGACTTATCAATTAAATGGTGGAAATAAACTTATATATGATACAACACCTATCTCACTTGTGCACCATAGAACTAACCCACTAAAATTGAATCGAATGGCTTGATTTTTCACGTACATATGAGAGTGAAGTCATACCCATTCTAAAACCAACAACAAATGTAACTGCCAGACATCAACCTATGTTGCATAGGTACACGGATACGATACACGGTATGATACAGATACGAAAAATACAGCAATTTTAAAAAAATTAAAGTATGGGTACATCAATAAAAAAAACAAAGGTTTAGTTATATAATATAACATGAGAGAGCTAAAATGTTCAATTTACAACAAAAACATTGAAATAAAATTTTAAAAAGTAAAAAATTAGAGAAAGTTACAAATTTCACTCAAAACAAGAAAAAGTGGAGTCCTGTGGTACCAGGCACGTACCTGATACCGCCGGTACTTCACAATTTTACTGGTTACAAGTACACAGTTCCATTCAATCAGTTCAATTTTCTTAAATGATCGGTATCTACACGTAACTATAACTATCGTGTTTTATGTCGACATTAAATAGTTTTCAGTACCTTCAATTACATTAACAAAACCCTAAAAAACTAAACCAAATTGATAAACAATAGAGGGCAAAATGGTAAAAGGATACTTCCATCTTCACTTTCATTGACAGTTTTACTCAAGAAATCATCCCTGGGAAGATTACTATCACTGAAATAAAACTCAACCTGCAGTTTCAAAAAATAAAAAAATTAGGATAAATCAAAACGACATAAGAGTTGAATAATTAAGAAAAAACGACGGTTACTAACCTGTCGTATAACCTTCTTGGTTGTTTCTTCGTCAAGTGAAAGTTTCGCCATTGATGAGAAAACTGAAATTAGAGAGTGGCGGTATGGGAGAGAAAGAGTGTAGGGTTTTGGAGAGAGTTTTAGGTCGTGTTTGGTTTTCGGAGGTTTAATTATATATTAACTGGGTTTAAATATGCTCGTGTTCTAAATTTACTGTTCTAAATCATGCTTGGATTTTCTGTCCCCCAAAATAAATAAATATAAAGTTTCATCGAACATACTTGAGTTGACATC
>Ga0315915_1006210_pt1 | contig 14665 bp, 7 predicted proteins | sample MpolbnodulesMG_FD_207738 | JGI IMG/M metagenome (GOLD analysis project Ga0315915, IMG submission 207738) | Medicago polymorpha root nodule microbial communities from Los Angeles, California, United States - branched nodules | ecosystem: Host-associated > Plants > Roots > Nodule | place: USA... | reverse complement strand
AATTGAGATTGTCAATTACTATAGTTTTGAAGTAAATATATGATATAAATGCACATATTTCAAGAATTGAAAACATTAATATCACATATTTACTTCAAAACTATAGTAGTTGACAATCTCCATTTATTTAGGAAATGGAGAGGATCTTCACCCCGGTTATACACTCATTGACGAGGATGGGAGGAAGGATCATATATCAACATTTCATTTTATTTTTTTTAAAAGTCAAACCAGTCCACCAAAATTGAAAGAATCAAATCTGAGATCTGAAAACGTCATACTTTAAGATTTTAAGTCAATATCACAAGACTAACCAAAGTGAATTTCCATTGATATATGGGTGAATTTTTTTATTTTGGTCCCTATAAAAAAAATACTAAATCCAGGTTAATTCATGAGAGAAAAAAAAAAGCAATTTTAAGTCTCACAAACAAAGACATATTATTCGTTCCATTTTTTTCACAACTATTTTTTTGATGTTGTTGAACAATGGTAAAACTACGAGGTGCTGCACCTCTCATGTGATTGACCATAAGTATTAGTCCTTGTATTTTGTTACAAATTTTTAACAAGATACATCAGTTTTTTATTGTTATTTTTTCTTATATTTAAGATAAGAGTAATACTTTCTTTCCATTTTTTCTTCTTCTACTGAAGGATCAAAACCATAAGTTTTGCCCTTTTTTTTATAATAAATTCCTAAATAAAATTTTCATCTTCTCCCTCCTCGTTTTTAATTGTTTTTGTTGGTTGTATGGTGTACTAGATTTCCTACTTGTTTCATTTGTTATATTTTATTCATACCATAATACTTGAATCTGTAAGTCATATTTGTTTGATCATTCACTAAAAAAAATAATTTTGTTTGATCATTGTGTTTAACATTTATTGGTAACACTCTATTTTTTAGTTACATGTACTATTGTGTTTAGCCTTTCAAAAAAAAAAAATGTATTATTGTGTTCGGTAGTGTTATGTGTTTTATATTTGACGGTGTTGATTTATTATTATTTTTGAATGACAAAATATATTATATATAAATAAGGGAATTAAATCTTAAGTATTACACCAAAAATCCCCCACAGAAAAACCACCAGCACCCTCAAAATATCGAATCCCCAAACAACAACTCCTTAAAGAATCAACACCGCCAACAAGGATCAATTAGGCACTCGATAGTGATTTTCCTTCAAACATTCAACTTCGACCACCACTCAGGTTCCGATCTATCGGAGGAGACATCACAACAACCTAAAAGGACATGAGACACAAACTTGCTCCCGACCTCGAATCAAAAGCGATCGGTCCACAAGACTCCCGACATAAGTAAAAAAGGCACTCCTCAACTCACGAACCACCAGAGCAGATACCTTACCCTCTCCAAAAACTAGACCCACCAATAACCCGATGCCAAAATCCGAAGACATAGAAAAGGCGGGACAATAACGCAAAGCGAACCAGCTCGAACACAAACAAATCAAAACAAGCCACCAAATCAACCTGCATCACCACCACCTGAATAGACCGGCACACATCCCAACCCCCGGCTAGACAACCACAAACCACCATGATCCTTACGACGACGAACAATCCGGGAGTTGCGAAGAAGGAGGATTTATCGTGAAGGACATGCACCCGCCGACAACTGAGTAATCAGGAAGGCTTAAGGTGCAACAAACGACTACTTCATCAACATGAAGTATCTACACACCTAGATCTTTCGAGCAACAACAACCAAGCAATCAAATCATAATCCAAGAGCAGGAGGCTTCCAGCGGCAAGGCTCCGAAGGAACAAAACGACAACACCAACAAAACACACAGAAACCGACCCTGAGAAGAAAGTGAACCACCAAAAGGATGAGGGAGATCTAGAAAGCCTCGACCATAGACCCTTGACCCTTGACAGAACACAAGACCTAAAACACAAACACAACAAAACAAACACAGACAGAACAGAAAGACAGTTGAACAGAGAAACACCAAGAGGCTGAGGGAGATCTAAACAACCTCAACTCTAGACCCAAGATAGAACACAACACCTAAAACACAAACATAACAAAACAAACACAAACAGAACAGACCAAAAAGCAAAGCAGTGAACCACCAAAGGGTTGTGGGAGACCTTAAACAGCCTCGACCCTAGTCCCTTGACAGAACACAACTGAAACACACAACCACAACACAACAAACAACTGGATACAACACAAACAAACAACACCATAGATGATCCAACAGACACGAACAAGACCAACAAAACCTAAATCCAGTCCACCCACACCACAAAAGCGTGATGGAGCGAAGGATGAAACAATTCAGTAGGTACGATTGATGACTACTACCGCCAGCACATAGCGACTACACACCAAACTCTTACGATGTTTAATTGGTTATGTTTGAAAGTAAAAGTTACTATTGTTGTGTTTCCATTAAAAATAAAAATAAAATATCATTTTAGTCCCTCATAAAATATGAATAAACTCATATACCATTCTCCATCATGTTTAGGAGCAAATTGTACAATTTTGATCTTTCTATTGGAAGAAGAAGAAAGGGGAAAGAAAGAAGAAGGAGGAGGAAGATGAAATTTTATGATTTAGGGATTTGAAAAAAAAATGAGGTAATCTATTCCATCTGCATATAAAAAAAGGTAATCTCATCGAGATAAAGAAAGGTTTCGAAAATTTTAGAAAGTTAAATTGTGCTTAACACAGTTCAAACATCTCTTTCGTATGTCTCCTCGAGCCTTCATAATATATTACTTCGAAGACAAATTTTTTATTTTTATTGTTTTATATAAGATGGTTTCTAGGGGCGCGTTCCGAACTAGGTCAAACCTATTCCAACAAAAGAACATGTTATCGTCAAAAGAGAAACTCATTATTGACCATGCCATAGACACACTGAAGAGGGAGACCCATGCAGGACTAAAGAAAGTTGTCCAATTATGATTCTATCCAAAAACTAAATTATCTCTTATATTTAAGTTAACTTATGACTTAGGTCCAGACGCACATTCTCTAAATCTTAAAATCTCACACTCACAACCCATCACTAACTTGATCGTTAGAGTAATTGCATATACACCACGCCATTTGTGGAGCAACCTTTGTATTGAGCCACTCATTTGTCTCTCAAGCCATCGGTCTAGATTGACATCAGATAAAAACACTTGTTATTATTTCCCCCTTTTTTTTTTGTTGTTGTTGTTGTTTTCCCTTTAAAAATTACAAATTTGAAAAACCTGCCATAATTTACATATTGTTTTTGTATTTTTTTTTTTGTACTGATAATACATCTATTGGGACCAACATTCTAACCATAATGGTCCTAATACTTCTACTCATCATCCGATTGTTTGATTACTTCATCTCTCAGCTAAATTTAATCAACTCCCATGGATCTTCTAATGTTTGCCGATAGCAGCTAACTCTTGAGTTTATTTTAGATGTTAACATTCTTTAAATTAATAAACAAGTAATGCAATTTATGTCTATTAACAAGCAACTAAAATATCCATAAAAAATAAATAAAACAAGCAACTAAAATTTTCTTTTTTTAACCCTTCTTTTAAGAGGAAAAGAGTATTCATGATTGCTTTATTCCTTGGTAGTTCCCAAAAGTTATTTTCTCAAACTTTATTTGCATTTGTGCACTAGCTACTTTTTCAACCCATGAAAGTATAAACAAAAAATACCAAGATCGAGCAACAGTGTATAAGTAGTAAGATGGAAGAAGCTATAAAGAAGTCGTCACAATCATAAAAGTGCGGTTAAATTCCCCGGCAAGCATGAAACCTCAATGATAGCTTTGCTTTTAATGGAAATGAATATGCAAACTTTCATACATTTATTCGTTTAATCATTACATTAAAGGTCCAAAAACTCCTAAATTTACATCACATGAATATGGCAAAAACCTTTCTTCTCTTCCAATAACCGATTCCCTCCCCCTAGCCCTTATCCCATTCCCCTGCCTGCTCAACCGTGCTTGCTATTCACCCCATCATTTACCTATATAGTCTTTCTAGACTTTGTTGCTTCTAAATCCATCTCTCTTATCCCTTTTTTGTTCTTCTCACTTTCACGTGTATTTCAATCTTTGATTACATCATATTGGACTCAATTATATGCTTAAGGATCATGGATTCTCTATGAGATTATGCAATTAGGCAAGCAAGAAACTTTAGTTGTGATATTAACCGAATTACTTAAATTATGCATGATAAAATGGATCTCGACATATGAATCATACGATCATGATCAAACATACCACATTCACAACACCGTGAATGAGCAAATACACTCAATCAATTTATGTGCCTAACACAAGCAAAAATGGTCAAAATGGAAAAAAGAAGTACAAGACATTTTTTTGAAAGAAAAGAAGTACAAGACATGAATAACTATACCTTACCTAAAAAAATGAATAACCATAATATAAATAAATACTCCATTTAGTTTAATCTAAGCAAATATCAACTAATTTTATCATATTTAGTACAGTAATTCTAGATGTTAAACTCTTTAATCATTTTAGATTTAATTTTCCATTTTCTTTTATTTTTATGGAACAAGCTATTATAATGATATTTGAGAAAACATAATTATATTTTTATTAACTATTAAATAAAACTTATTCCTATTTTTAATTAGTGTAAACTAGTAATATTTTTGGGGGGTTGTCTAATATGGAACCGGTTCAATAGTGGAACTGGATCCTTATATTTTTAGTAAATTTTAATAATCTTTTATTTTTCCATTTTTATGATTATGAATTAATTTTTTTACCAAAAATGGTGAAGACCTACCTTCAGAACCATTTTTAAGAGGTCCATATTTGGCCCACCCTATTTTCTTTTAAATTCAAAATGGAAAAAATAATTAGAGTACATTGAGGCATAACTTGTGGAAGATATATAATATAGTAAGGGGAAATTAAATTTGAAAAATTAAAATTTTGATGTCAAAATACAATTTCTTTATTTTTTTTTGTATGTACTTTTAAAAGTGTATAAGTTCTACAAAATTATGTACTTTTAAAATTTTGATTTTAAATAATACAAAATATATAGTATATGCGCCCAAATCACATGTATATATACATAGATGTATATGCATGAAACGTGTGTATATTTTGCCCAAATGTCGGAAAAAAAAGGTTAAGAAGAGAAAGCAAAGGATGCCGTTAACAGCTCGAATGACATATATGTTAGTGTACATGTGAATAGAGATGACGAGGTTCCTTTGGACAAAAGATTCAAGCAGTAATGAAGAAAAACCTGTAATTGTTGTCACAGAAACAGTGTGTAAGTGTAATTATTATTATTATGAGATTCTGGTTTATGTCCTTTAATATTCTGCAAAATGCCCTCACCTCAGGCATCTTCTGCGTAGATTCAGGGAATTGTTCACATGCATGATGCATCATCAACTTGACTAATCTGTGCCTGCTCACAATCTAATCTAATTAACTTTAATCATATATTCCAATCTTTATATTTAGTACTCCACCTTTTATACATTATCCAATCTAATCTAATTAACTTTCATGATCAACAGAGGAATACAAATACAATATTTTAAAAATTGATTCACACTATCAATGAGGAAGGGATTAGACTCTCACAACACGACAAAATAAAGTTTGAATCCCGACTCAGATAAATATCCACATTTAGTGCCGACAATGCCCGAATATGATTACCTCTAGTAAATGGAACCTATGGAAAAAAAAATTGATTCACACTTTAATTTGCGTGACTTTAATTCATATTTATGCTTTATACTGCTCGAATCGGGATGGAACTACAATCGAATAATTCAAAACCAATCACAATTAGGTGATGGTTCGTGGTTCAATAGGTTGAACTTTGGACAATTTTTTAAACACTAAATGTATATTAGCAACAAATGTCGGAGTAGTGGATATGAGATTTGCACACAATAAGAATGTGGGCTCGAATTCCAATGTCTATGCGAGAATCTCATTGGTTGATATGTAAAATGTAAGTACATTGTTTGAGCCTTGAGATTCTTTGACCTCAATGATATTGAAATCCAATTTGCCTAATGTTTTTCCTAATTAACATATATGTAATTAATATATAGCATTCTTAATACAAACTATTGTTTTTTGTTGTTAATAAATTGGTATATACAAATAAATATAATTGTTATAAGCATAATACTAGTATATACTTTCAATACCATATATTGGATTTGACAGAGCGGCTAGACACGACTAGACTCTTATAACGTGATAAACCAAAATTTTGAATCCCAATTTAAACAAGCTTCGAAAATGATTACCTCCACTAGATTGGAGAATCGAATTACACCAAAGAAGCATATTGTCTATCGTGGGGTGCTTGAAATTCTCAAAGGAAGCCATAGCCGTGCCATGCTGGGAGGCACTAGCTAGGTTACCAAGCTTTAAATACCAAGTTGAAAAATGGAAAAAAATAATGCACTATTTTCTTGAGAATTAATGCTTCCCACTCTTGATGGGTTGTCACAAAGATTAATATATTCGCCAGACATTGGAATATATACAAACAAGAACACATGAATAATAAGTACACTGAAGGGTTCATGAAGATTTGTCATGAAGAAAATTTTGATCTGCACAGAAGTGATGGAATAAAGCAAAAATAAAAAACAAAATCCAAAGAAATGAATAAAACAAACCCACCAATATAACAAAAGAATATAGAAGATGTACATGATTTTTCAAGTCCTCTCGATAAAATCTATGAATAATAATAATAATAAACTAATTAACACTGAAAAGTCTTGGATATCATCATAAATCTATACACTATATGTATATCCAAGAACTTTCCTATGATGCCTAATAATGTTTATAATATAAATATATGAATAAATCAGTATTTTTTTTTTAAATAAAAAACAAACAAAACATATATAATTTGGTATGCAACTACTATATCTATGATGCTTATGATCCCTAGATAAAAAAAAGCCATGGATCGCAAACTATATCTTCAATTCCTCTCATCATCTTCTTCAAGATTCTTCAACTTCAATAGTCCCAAAAACTATCCAAATCTGAGAGAGGTGCAACTGATGAAGGACCTTCAAGATCATCATACAATGCCCTATTCCTTTCCATGTCTAGTTTTGATACAGCTGATGATGTGTCATTGCTGAGGCCTGTATCTTGTGATTGGTTTGAAGAGAATTGTTCCACCTTGCATTCATTATTCTGAGCTGAGCCATAAACATTTGTTGGCATGGAACTTTGCATCCTATTTTGATACATAAAGTAGTTCAAGTTTGGATTTTGGATTCGGATTTGAGGCTGTGAGAGTGTGTTTCCAAGTGGGTTGTTGAGATTGGATTGGTTGGAAATGGAAGTGTAGTTCATCATGGTTGGATTAATCTCATGATGATCATAGTTGATTCTATGGTAATTATCTTCTGGCTTGATGACAAATTGATGTTGATTATTGTTGATGGAGAAGCTTGGAAGATAATAACCATCTGATTGTGATTTTGTTGATGGAATTTGTTGATTGGTAATTCCCTTGAATTCATCATTTGTGTAAGAAGGATCCATGAGAGGTGGAAGTGAAGCATAATCAAGAAGATCATCATGACCAATTGAGTTTATTCTTAAAAGACCAGATGAAATTTGAGGTTTTTTAACATCTGAGTTCTTGTGAAAAACCCTTGACACAACCCATTCATCCTACACAAAAACAAAAAAACAAAACTTTAGTTTCTTGAAAATTGATAACAAAAACCATATAATCATTAAAAGGAACTATATGAAAGAAACTCTCAAACTAACACACAAAAAAAGTAGTCACTTTCTAAAAAGTGGTAAAGGTGCAAATTATGGATTGATGAGAAAATGATCCATGATTGAATTCAATCTATATAAATCATCAAAGTCATGATAAAAAAAAAAATGGTAAATCAATCTGCTTTTTATATATGGATTCTCTACGACCGCTTTACAGTGCATCTAAGTCTGATGCACTGTAACACAGCCGTAAAGGATCTGAGTTCATTGATCGGTACCTTTTCTTTGTTAGGAAGATTATGAGTTGCAAATTTGCCTTCCAATCTGAATTCATGCATAACCCAATTAGTCTTCTCTCCTTTTGGAGCTCTTCCTTTATAGAACACAAGAGTCTTCTTCATACCAACAAGGTTTTGGATTCCTTTTCCTTTGTGATAAATCTCCTTGTCTTTTCCTGTAGCTTTCCAGTAACCAGATTCAGTTGCTCTATTAGTTCTCATACCTGTTGGATATTTTCTATCCTTCTGACAAAAAAAGTACCATTCTTTCTCACCCATCTTTGCTTTCTCTGCATTTAATCATTTCATCACATGGTTAACAAAAACATCAATAATTATTCATGACATCATTTAATAATTATTAGATTTCATTAAACACTTATAATCAAATCAACATAATCATACTCATAACAATAATAAAACTTACTTGGTAAATCCCAAGGTTCACACTTGTTCAAATCAGCTTCACCAATAGCAGTTGCACTGAATTTGCTATTTTTAACCTTTTCAGTGAGATAACAAACAATTATCTCAGCATCTGTTGGGTGGAATCTGAAACCTGGAGGAAGATCAAGACCTTGATCTTCACCTTTGTTAACAACAATTGGTTCTTCCATTTTTTCTACACACAAAACAAAGGATTTTCAAGATGAAAATCTTTCAGAACAAAACAAAAGAAGAGAGTGATGAAGAGGAAGAAATTATGAACAGAAAGAGACTGATTGATTGATTGATACAAAAGAAGAATAATTAGAGTTTTTTTTTTTTTTTTGGGAAGAAAGAAAGAAGAGTTCTAAGAAAGTAGAATCAAGAGAAGATGACGAGTTTATATAGAGGCGCGTATACACAATACACGCTGTAAGATCCGTGGTGTGCAAGGCAACTTACAAAGGAAGCCTACAATTTTTATTTTATTTATTTATTTTTTAATAAACAAATATCTCACTTGTAACGATAAATACTAATTATTCGCCGAGAAAAATTATCAAGGATTTGGATTTGCTGTAGTAATAATATCACGTTATAATCAACCATGATCATTAATTTAAGATCAGACGATTTAGATAACATATTCGTTACATTAATATATTAACTGATCTTGACCATATGCTTCAATTTGATGGTCGAGATGAATAGTTGTTACATATAGTTACTATAAGGAATCATTTTCAATTATCTAAATATTAGGCTTCTGTATTTGTAACGCTGAATTTGAAAGTGTGATCCGCAATTAAGTTAAAAGAGATCTGAATTATCTTATCCCGTATCACATGAATTATTATATATTTTGTTTTTTGGTTAATTTTTTTAATAATTTATATTTTTTTTTGTTTTGATATACGTGTATTCGATTGGTTTGTGACGTATGATGTATATGGGTGGTTTCTTGGCTATATCTACCCCTTTGAAAACGAACGTGATGAGAAAAGAAATGGTAAAAAAGAGGAGCTTTCAAAGCTTTGTGTGGACCCCACTTTCAATAGGCTCCACCCCCTACTTTTTCTTATATTAAAAATAAATTAATGTGTAACAACTTTATCCGCTACTATAGCAGCTTCAACCTAACATTTTCACATTTTTTTCATCATCTGTTTCTCTCATGATATTCATTCACCACCATCTCTCAAAAGGGTATCTATTCAAATACTTTGAAAATTGGCAGAAGAAAATGATGAAATTAATGAATTCATATTCATCCTCTAGGTTTTTTCTAGTCCGTATAGTACTAATTATTAATGCATGTGTGTTATTGAGATATAGTTGATGTTGCTAATTTTGCTACTATTACTACTATGGAGTCATATAGTTGAATTTGATTTTTGTGTACAAATACCAGCAGCTTTATAGGTGGGTGGTGGTTGTTTCAGTTGGTGGCTAGCTTGGCTAGCTCAGCTGCTTCATATCATATAAATCATATAATATATAATATAAATATATATTTTTGCTATCTAACCTCATTGAAAAATTATGCATATGGAGTTTATGTTACATGTGGCAATAATTCCCAGCACAAATGGGGATAGAAAAGAAGTGCTTGTTGGCGAGAATCCAGAGGCTTTCACACATATAGTCAAGATCGAAGATGCAGTAAGTAATAAAGGATACTATTGTGAATCTTCCAAGAACTTTATTTGCATTCTTCCATTTTAAGCCGGCAAGGATGTGCCTCCTTAGTATTTATTGGAAGTGTAAAAAATTATATTATATATAAATTTAATCATATTTTATTTATGCAGTTATTTTAAAAATAATATTTTAACAAATAGTTGATAAAAAATAATATTTTTTAAAATATTATTATTTTTTGAATAACTGCATAAATATTATACAACAAAGTATGACTACATTTTTGTGTTAAAACTATTTTAACATTATTTAAAGCCTTCCTCTCAGAAAACATTATTAAAGCCTAATATGTCTTTCTGTGGGAAAATGATTAATTATATGTTAAACTAATTTGATTTTGTACAATACCTAAAGTTGATTTGCTATTCATTAGTTCTTTTAATAATCTCAAATATTAGTACAAAAACCAAATCACAATTACCTTGTTTTATTACTGAAACTCATAGTAATTAATAATCAGTTGATCATTTAATATTTTTTATATACAAAAAAAAGTATTTGCATCTTCAGTTTTCTTTTATGAGAATTTGTTCCATGGAAATAAAGATATTGTTGAAGAAGTCCCTCGATTTGAAGGTCATAGTTAGCGAACTTATTGCCAATAGGCTACTTGATAAAAAACGATATTGTTGAAAAATAAAACCCAATTAACTTTTGGGTTGACCTGACGATATTTGTTGCACACTCTCAAGGTCTCAGGTTTGATTTTTGCTAATGTTAATTTCAACGGACTAGTCCATTCAGTGCTTTGTATTGAATTTAACTGGGCCCCTCACAAATGGATTGTGAGATTAGACCCCTCAGATTAATAAGTCATTAGGTTGGATTAATATATGTGGACCCCTTGATCTTGTTTGTTGTTACTTAGTCTGTTTGGGTATCAAGAAATATAATATTGAACTATACATTTTTTTTTTGAGAGGATATTGAACTATACTTATGTCTTGTGTTCAATATTGATATAAGGGCAAAAATATAATTATGCACATTATAATTATCATGGAAATTTTACATTAAATCATATGACATCCTCATTACTTGGATAGAAGCGATGTGTTGTTAGATATCATCTTTATTAAATAAATAATTAATATTATTGTCAACATAGTAAGTATGAACCCACGTGATCACACACACGAGAACAAACAAATGAAATATTAAAGACAAATGAGTTAGACTCGTTTCATTCCACAAACACCACCCCCCCCATTTGGTGTGCAAATTTCTTCCCACAATACAATGGTTTATGGAAAACCAGACAAATTCATCTCAAAAACATCAAATTTTCTCCTTACAACAATGGATGTTTTATAAATTTTGTTTGGTTTTCCATAAATTTTACCAATAAATTAAAAAATAGGACCCTTAAATGAGACCTTCTAAAATTATTTTTTGGTCTGTAGTATTTGACCTCCTTATTTAATTGATTTCATTCTACATTAATTGTCTTCCTACGACGTACTACCAGTAAAAACAGAAATATAACCAACTGTATCCCTGTATGAATTTATCAATGAAAATAACTTACCAAAGAGGATGGTATATACATGTGTCAAAAGAAGGTAAATCCTCGAATCATTTCTAATTTGGTTTTAGAAAAGGATTAGAATAGTATTTGCCCATTTGATATCACAACTAGACTTAAAACTAAAAATAAAATTTGATGGTTATAATATTATATCCGAGAGAATGAATGAATCTGTCTTTCTCTCAAAGTTAAATTAAGTATATGCTTTTTATAATTGTTGAGCACCGATAGCTGATTTTGTTGGTTAGGGAGAAAGCAATATAAGTCAATATCATTGATAAATATTTAATCTCCCCACATGTCATGTGTATATGAATAGGATGGACTAGCCACTAATTAAACAAATATGGGGCTGAATATTGACACTGTATCTGCAACTTCCATGAAATTTCTATACCAAATTTGCAATAAGATAAAATGGTCAATTCATTTAGATATGTATGATATGGGGAAAAACTAATATATGCCAATAAATGACTATTTCAGCAAGTGTATCACACTACATTAAGCCGAAAAGTACTATAGGTGATTAGTGACAAAAGCTGGTTGTACTTTCACAAATCTTTTGATAAATAGGTATCAAAGATTTCAATGGGATATATATATGATAAAGCTTTTGATAAGCTGGTTGTACTTTACATGGTTGAAATTACAGGTATAAGTTTTTCATGTTACATATCAAAGATTTTTCGGTCTAAGTTGTCCGTTTTTTATAAATTAGATATAATCTAATATAAATCTCAAGTAATTAGTTTCTTAGGGGAGAAGGGAGAAATGTTAGTAGTGGAGATTGAACATTTTACCTCTTGCATATATAATTTATTTCGGGTAGCGAGAAACTTTTGTGCTTTAAGTTAGAGTTGAATAGGAAAAATTTATATTTTTTTTAACCGATCATTCACTCTCATCAAAACAATTTATTTTAATCATTTATTTATTAATTAAATACACTTAAGTTATCAATGTGACCAAAATTCAATGCCACATAAGTATTTTCTGAAAATGTTACCTTTAAAAAAGTGCAAAACTCTTCCAAGGGCAAAGAAAATAATGTCTAGGAGCCAAGGCTAGTGGAGAACATTTCTTCCACCCAAATAATCTTAATATGTTTTCCATGGAGATAGAAAAACCCATGATGCACGTCCATGTTAATTTGAGTTGTGCAAAAAAGTGATGCTCAAAATGAGTTTCCTCAAATAACTCCTAAAAAGTACCCTGATGAGAGAAAATATAATGTATTTCTCACTAGATCAAATTCTGAACCTCACACAATTCATATACTTCTAGTTTTGATTTTGACCAATTTGCAAATATCCATAACATCTTAGATAATGCACATGATACTAATGATGATGCAAACCAAATTTTAAATCAAATAAATCAATTTCGTTTGACTCGTTTTTATTTATAATTTTACAACGGATGAGTAAATATAAAATCAACTGCATTTATGGAATCTAAAGTAGTTTTTGATAGTCATCAACCCATTGAAACCCTAGCAAGATATGTCTAATGTAGATGATGTAAGCGCTACAACCAAGTTTGAAAACTCAAAATAAAACTAAAGTGTAGTAAAAAAAAACGTGTGGCAATAACGGAATCCAAGGGTGAAAAAGTGAAACATTCCGGCGCCGACATTGAAAACTACTAGGCTGTTTTGGTTAAGGATACTGTTTCAAATCCTTCCTCTTTGTTTGTGTTGTTCAAACATCGACTGTTTCTCTGCACCTACATAGGAAGTTGCGCTATATATTGTCTGTCTGACTGTCTCTTTTGTTTATGCAGCAAAATCAACCGGATTAACCAACTAGCACTCACACACACTAGTAACATGCGGTAATAAGGTGACATGAAATATTCAAGAAAATTTAAAATATTTATTAGTACAAAGTTCATAATACAAATAGTACCGCAATTTTATTGGGCTAAACTCATAGAATATATAAAATAAAAATAGTACATAATTTTTAACTCAATTTTAATACTACTTACTAGCTATAAAGTAAACATTTCGTTAAAATTTATTACCACATGACACGTGTTGACATTATCTGATATGACTATATGGATTAGCTGGAAAGTCATTTGTTAGTACGATTTGATTTTATTAAACATGATCATTATATTATTATCTAATCTAATCTAATTAAATTAAACATGTCTAAGTCGAAGCAAAAAAGGGTAGTGAAGTGCAAGAATTAAAATGTTTACGCGGCTACGTGTTATTTACCGAGTGGCTATATATGGCTGATTCAGCCACATGCCCTCCTAATTTTGCGAGACATTATTCAAAACCCTACCACTTCATACGGAATAAATTCCGCTAAGCATACTTTTATTTATTCATTTTTTTTCTACTGTATATTATACTATTTGCTAGTGTATAATTTGGAATTAAAAGCCCATTAAAATAACCAAAACGTGTGGACCCCTTCCATACTTTGAGCATGGTTTCTTGATTATTTATATTGTTTAATGTAATAATAAAAAAGTAACGAAATAGAGGGATTTGCGGGTAGTTTGGATTGGAATGGAAGGCTTGAGAGACTCTTTAACTTACTCTTAAAACTGTTTGACTTTTGTACAACGGAACTCAACCGCAAAAGCAAAAACTAAAGCATTGTTTATAGTCCTCACATAAATCAAATGATGACGTTTTATAACGGCAGAGAAAGAATAGTGGTGGAATACTTGGTTGCAAAGTAGCATTATGGGAGTATGGCTACACCTTATTGCACGCTATCATACAAATATGGCCGTTGGAATGGCCAAATCTCAACCGTCAAATGAGACCATAGTGATGTCACCATACTCTTGATTAATAATCTTATTAATGTGATTAATGAATGGCTTGGTGGGTCTAACTTGGGTGGGGTAGAGCAACGGCAATTATTGGCGATATGCTACCGTAAAGTGCAGCGATCGATATCATATTAGTGGGGTGATGTAGGGACCATTATGCT
>Ga0315915_1006209_pt1 | contig 14665 bp, 11 predicted proteins | sample MpolbnodulesMG_FD_207738 | JGI IMG/M metagenome (GOLD analysis project Ga0315915, IMG submission 207738) | Medicago polymorpha root nodule microbial communities from Los Angeles, California, United States - branched nodules | ecosystem: Host-associated > Plants > Roots > Nodule | place: USA... | reverse complement strand
AAGAACAGATATACTAAGTTTGTGTTACAATTTTGGGGTTTGATGTATATTGCCAAAACACTAAAAAAAATATAGAAGTTATTGATGAACCTAGATTGCACTTATGATTTCTTAAATTCTTTGATTTAGGTATTAGTTCTCTTTTTTCAATAAGATCATAAAAAAAATCATTTTCTCCTTGGCAATTTTAGGTTTTGAAACTCAAAAACAAATAAACATGAATGGTTTGAAGAATACTAATGAAGAGTTGGACGAAAAACTAACAAAAAGGATAACTATGTGGACATAATAATGACCTAAGACCATGTGCAATGGTGTTGAAAGCAAGGTTCAACACTTGGATGCAATGCAATGGTGTGTTGAAGTTGGGGGGAAAATGATGTGGAGGTGAGAGGAGTTGAATTGGTTAACTGTGTTGAATTCTACCATGCGGGACCCGTAGTCACCACGTGGCGTCTTTTTATTCGCCTACCGCGCGAGTGAGATGCACACGCAGACAGGGGCACATGTGGGAAGCTGTTACGCGGAGAGAGAAAGTGGAAAAAGATAAGCTCTAACACGTGGCAAATTCTGATTGGCTCTCTGGATTTTACTCATTTTAATAATTTGAACTCAATTATTTCATTGCAATTTTATTTTTTTTACCAAAATTCATGATTTTTTTTGTCTATAAATATAACTTGGTTCATTTGATTTGAACACAGAAAAAAAAAAGAAATTTTCCACTATCTTAATATTATCATCTTTCTATTAGCAAGGTAAGTGAAGTTTTAATCTTGTTTTTAATGAAATGAATCCCAATAATAACCATTTCAACATCCAGAATTCTTCTAATTATCCATTTAGCTACCAAAATAAAAATAAATTATTTAAATAAATTTGTTTTTACAAAAATTTTAAAAAAAAATTGTTAAGTGTTTATTATTTTAATTTAATTTTAATCGATAAATATAAAATTAAATAAGAATATGAAATAAAAAATGGTGGGGTAGAGTGTTGAATTGAAAATTATTGGAGAGAGTAAAAATTAAATGAGTGTTGAATTATTAGATGGAAGAGAGAGAAAATGATCTGGAGAGTTGGAAATTGAAAAAGTGGATGTTGAAATGTTTTGCCATTGTAAATGGTCTAAAGGAGTAATATAATAAAGACAAATTTAAAAGATTTATTTAAAAGATTAATGAAGAGTTGCACACGATTTATTTCACCAAATTGTAAGATAGACAACCAAATCCAACATAGTGTGACACAAATTGCTTATTCTTAAACCCCTTAATAATTTGGTATAGTGTTTGATTCCTAATTGATACGAATGGAAAAATATTTGTTTAAAGATATCAACTTCTTAGATGAATTTAAAAATTTCGAAATGACAAAACTTCGTAGACACCTTAGATTTATCAATAAAAGAAAAAGAAAAAAAAAGAACCCATATTTTTTTGGAAGGGCAATATATATATATATATATATATAAAGAAATAGATAAACTGTACAAATACACCCTGAGGTCGTCCAAGGACGCCCAACACCAACCACAAAAAGAGAAACAAACCAAAGGCACCACCAAAACAACAGAAGCCAAAGAGAAAAATAAAAGAAACACCGAAGTAGCACCCCCGCAGAAGTATACTCCACACACACCACACCCTGCACAGAAAAAGAGCACAAGGAAGAACCCAGAAAGCCAGGCCGGAAAGGTAGAGGCAAAAACAAACCCCCACCCAATCCCCCAGGAACAAAACCACCACAACATCCTACCACTGCCAATAAAGGATGGGCTGCACTTCCCACTCATAGAAAGAGCAGGAACTAGCAGGGCACTTAGCCAGGAACCACTTCCAACCTAAGAGTTTCACACGATCCACAACAGGCTCCTCCCGAAGGACGCCACCAGAAAAAATAAGGTCATTCCGGAACGCTCATATGGTCCAAATAACAGCATGTCAAACAAGAAGTAATCCTAGTCTAACACGCTTCCCCCTACCTAGACCCGTAAAGGACAGGAACTACGGAGATAGACCTAAAGGGATCACAAATCCCAACTCAACAACTTAGACACTTGGTACCACACCGAAAACATAAAAGGGCAAGAAAGGAATAGGCAAGAACCCATATATTATACGCAAAAAAAAATAAAAATAGTACTGCTCTTTAAGAATTGAAAAGGCATTGACATCCTGTCTAGCTGCTTGTTGCATGACATTGGAAACAAGTTGTCAAAGCCTGAAAAAAGCGTGATTGACAAGTGACTTTCTCCATTTCAATTTAACATTTTCCAATTCCTAGTTCTGCTATTCTTACGTTATTTGAACATTTAATATTTTACATATTTTTTATCTTATCTTATAAAATACATCATACTCATTTAAAAAAAAAACTACAACAGTAAAAAAGAAACACTGGTTTTAGTCTTGTGCCATACGTGTAGCTTTCAAATGTAGTATTCCTATATTAAGAACAGTAGAGCCTCCGGTTGTTGGAAGTGCGTCATACTCAGTCACCCCCTTTCCATCGATTGAACACTCTATGTGACTTGTGATTGGGTGAGTCTCTCTGACGTTCACTTCTCGTACTCAAAGTTATTTCTACTCTTTTTGTCAATTAAGTCACTCAGCACTCAGCAGGGCTAGCCAGTCTTACGTCTAAATTTTGTTTGTTTTATGTGGAAAAAAATGGGAATACTTTTATGAAAAATTACTATCTAAAATCAACTAACATATTACCTCAAAAAAGTGAAAGAAGAAAAAAAACTACATAAAAAAAATGCAAGGAATAAACAAAGAATATTGCGTTGAAAAATGGTGATAAGCGATGAATTTAATTTTTTTAAAAATAAAAATTTATAGTTTTCAATGAAAAACTGCTACTTTGATTTTTTTTAACAAATACTCTAAAGTTAGTTAAACTACTCATCACTTTGTTACTTTTATAAACACATTTTTTTTAATAAAGGCAAGATTAACTCATTTCATTCATAAATAACGAATACAAAATAGTTGATACATCATAAAAGATATAAAATTAGGGTGCGATAAAGATGCTATAGCAATACCATAAATAATCTTATTATATATTATCTCATTATTATATTAAGTGATATACTTGTTCACTTCACATGCAAATATAAATAAGGGTCTAATGAGATCACTTCACATGCAAATATAAATAAGGGTCTAATGAGATTAATTAACAAAGTTAAAAATATTAGTTTTGTATTGAAAATAACAATTTTTAAATTATAAAAAGGTTAAATTCACCATATTTTAACATTATATTTGTATGTTTATTTTCTAAACTGATGCTTTAAATATATATTTTGCATTTTTTAATTAATAAATACAATAATTAAGAAAATGTTAACAAATATCCACCAAGGAATAAATAAAAACAACTTTATATAAAAAAATTATGAATTCATAAATTTAAAAAACGACAAAATATTTGTATGTATCTTAAACAATGCATAATAGTATATGCTTATGCGTATTATGTAAGGTCCAGAGTTCAAACTCCTACCGAAAAAAAAACTATACTTAGAACATTTGTTAAAATGAACAAGAGCCTAACTCTGTATCTTTTTTGCATCGGTCAAAAATTCATGAGCAAGTTTTCACACAGTATTTCTTGTCGTATGGAGAATCTCTCACTGTCTCAGAAATTTCTCCTAAGTTCTCAGTTATCACCATCTGTCACTTTCAGATTTTACCTTCCTTTATTTTTACATCTTACACAACAAGCAAGCTAACTCAAACAGTTCATGTTATGTTCCCACTCTCACAAGATAAACAAGGAATACTAATATTCATTGTTCAACACCACTTGCTATTCTTTACATCACAAACATGGGCTCAATATATATATATATATAAGATAGTACTATTACTATAGTAGTGTGAAACTGTGAAGGTTTCAAAGTGTTTAAATCTTTTTAGCAATGTCACAAGATTCTGATGAAACTATAAAAACCTCTGAGGAATGGAAATGGTCTGAAATGCAAGGTGAACATTCATTATCTAAGGAACAAATGGAAGAAGAAGCTTCGTTACCAAACAACAAAAGTTGTGATGTTTCTAATGGAAATGAGAAGGTTAAGAATGTTGCTTCTGTTGGGTTTTGTGAGCTTTTTAGATTTGCTGATGGGTTGGATTATGTTCTTATGACAATTGGAAGTTTAGGAGCTATTGTTCATGGTTGTTCTTTGCCGCTGTTTCTTCGGTTTTTCGCTGATCTTGTTAATTCTTTTGGTTCTAATGCTAATAATTTGGATAAGATGACCCAAGAAGTTGCTAAGGTGAGAAACATATAATTGAGACTAAAGTTTGATTCTTTCTTTATAGTGATTGTGTTATGAATGTGAAAATTTTGAAGTTTTTTGTTTTGTTTTTGTAGTATGCTCTTTACTTTCTGGTTGTTGGTGCTGCTATTTGGGCATCTTCATGGGCAGGTGAAGAAAAAAAAACTTGTGTTTTAAGATTTTGATTTTGGCTTTGTGATTTTTGAGGTTGTGAATGTGATAAGAGAGGTTTGTTTTTGTTGCAGAGATTTCTTGTTGGATGTGGACTGGTGAGAGACAATCAACAAGGATGAGAATTAAGTATCTTGAAGCTGCTTTGGATCAAGATATTCAATTCTTTGATACCGAAGTTCGAACTTCCGATGTTGTTTTCGCTATTAACAGTGATGCTGTCATGGTACAAGATGCCATAAGTGAGAAGGTGGACAAGAAAAAGAAACATAAATCCTTTTATTGTTTTTGATAATTATTTGTTTTAGAATGGTGTTTAATATGGTTAATGTTGTGATTGTTCTGTATGCAGTTAGGTAATTTTGTTCACTACATGGCTACATTTGTTTCTGGATTTGCTGTTGGTTTCACTGCTGTTTGGCAATTAGCATTGGTTACACTTGCTGTGGTTCCTATGATAGCTGTAATAGGAGGCATTCATACTACCACTTTGGCCAAGTTATCTGGTAAAAGTCAAAAAGCTCTTTCTCAAGCTGGCAACATTGTGGAACAGGTAAGAGACTTGACATGATTTTGGCTTCGGTGAAAAAATTGATTTTGGCTGAATTGTTTTTATAGTGTGTTTTGTAGAAATATTAGCTTTTATGCAGAAAGTAGGCATAAACAGCTTAATTAAGTACTTATAGCACAAACAATTATCATACAAGTGCTTGTGTACAACCTATTTCTATAGTAAAAGCGAAAATAAAGGTACGCTATTTTCATAAGTTATTCTGGAGAGCTTGTGAAAATAAGCTGAGTTTATGTAAGAAAGCTGAAAACAGCTTATGAACACATCATAAGCTCTCTCAAACAGTCTTACAAATGCTTATGTCAGTAGAAAAGTTCAAATAAATGATTTAAACACACCCTTAACGAGACTAGAAAACAATCAAGTTTATGTTATATAGTATGTATGCTTGTTTATCTTGGTGTTGTTAATTATGAGCCAAATTTGCAGACTGTTGTGCAAATTAGAGTGGTTTTAGCATTTGTTGGGGAGACAAAAGCACTACAAGGCTATTCATCTGCTTTGAGGGCTTCTCAAAAGATTGGTTACAGAACTGGATTTGCAAAGGGAATTGGATTAGGTGCTACTTACTTTGTTGTTTTCTGCTGTTATGCACTTTTGTTATGGTATGGAGGCTATTTGGTTAGGCGTGACTACACTAATGGTGGACTTGCAATTTCTACCATGTTTGCTGTCATGATTGGTGGATTGTAAGTACTTTATTTTTTGTCATTTTTCATGTTTTAGCGAACCTTAGTGGTTACTCCATCCGTTCGTTATAAGGTTACTTATACGTACCAAGAAAACCAAATGAGTTTCGTTACTTCTGATGAAAATATTTGTCTTTTTACTTTGAAGCTCTTAACTATTACTATCTCATTTCACCTATGCATCTATCAGCAACAAATAGCTTAGGATATTATTGACAACTTTCATTCCTCGCAGGGCTTTAGGCCAGTCTGCACCAAGCATGGTTGCATTTACAAAGGCAAGAGTTGCAGCTGCGAAAATCTTCGGTGTGATCGATCACAAGCCTTGTATAGACAAGAAAAGTGAATCAGGTTTGGAGTTAGAAACTGTGACTGGACTAGTGGAGCTTAAAAATGTAGACTTTTCATATCCATCAAGACCTGAAGTTCAGATCCTTCACAGTTTCTCCTTGAGTGTTCCTTCTGGGAAGACCATAGCTTTGGTTGGAAGTAGTGGCTCTGGCAAGAGCACCATTGTGTCCCTCATTGAAAGATTCTACGACCCTTCTTCTGGTATACTATGCATGAACTCATTTAGAAGTGATACAATGGAAAAATTAGATTTTTTCGTTGAATTAAGTTTTAAAAAAAAATGTATCAAACGGGTCCTTAACTTGGTGACCATATGAAATTACAGGACAGGTTTTGCTAGATAGACATGATGTGAAGACATTGAAGCTTAAATGGTTGAGACAACAGATAGGACTTGTGAGCCAAGAGCCTGCTTTATTTGCCACCACAATTAGAGAAAATATATTGTTGGGCAGGCCTGATGCTGATCAGGTTGAGATTGAAGAAGCTGCTAGAGTAGCTAATGCTCATTCATTCATCATCAAACTTCCTGATGGTTATGAAACTCAGGTCAGTCAAATTTTTTAGACTAATGTTGTTTTGTGAATGAATATAGCTATGGTTAATGCATAATTGTGATGGTAGTTGATCAACTACCATGTATTGTAAAATCAATCATATCATTTGATTTGAAGATATATATAGAAGCATGGCTTGTTCCATCATTGCTAGCCACTTCTAATATTTTAAGGGTTTAAATATGTTTTTTATTCCTACAAATATGGAGTATTTTTTTTACTAAATATTTTTTTTTGGGTAGATAATATTATTTTTCATTTTAGTACTTATAAAATTGTTTTTTTAGTCCTTTAAATATACCCCTTTTATTTTTGGTCCTTGTTTTATTTTAGTCCTTATTAAATTTGTTCATATCAGAACCGATCCATATTATATGTGTAATATTCATTTTAGTTTTTTTGTAGTCCATATTTGAGGACTAAAATCAAATGGTCTACATGTTTTGTTATATAGATCAATTCCAACCTAAATAAATATTTTAGGGATTAAAACAAAGAAGCAAGGACCAAAAGCAAAATATTAAATATTTGTAAGGACTAGAAACAAATGATTTTTTTTTTTTACAATCAATAAGTGTTATGCTTGTAAGTTCACTTTAAACTAGTAAAGAGGCTATGTAAGATTGCATGGGATGTGTGACAAAATGGGTGGAAATTGAGATGTGAAATTTTACACATGATTAGAGTGGAAGATTTTCCTTATAAAATAGAATAAAATATATTCCATGACCACATTGAAAAACATAATTATATGATGTATAATCATAACAGTAGGTAACTAAAGTTACATAGAAAGAGGATACTGTCTTCAGACTTTATGGCACTTTTGTAAGGTACAAAAAGGAGTAACATTTATCAATGCAAAATGTGAAACCCAAGTTTATGGATCTTGACCAGATTTTTCATTTGGTTGGATAATTTAGGAGTCTGTAATTTTATCTTGTATTATACTAGTATTTAAGTTAGACACATTTAATTTATTTGGTCAACTAGCAAAAGCCATTATTCTTTTAATCAAATTTTTTTATAGAAGTCAAAGGCAGAAGTTGACTGGTCATACATTGCATATGAAAAGGATCAGAGAGTAACATGCTTCAGTAACAATGCATGTGCATGAATACAGAGCAATTTGTTCCTATTAACAAATTATAAATTAAATATAAACTAAACTAACAAGTTGTAGATGCTCAGAACATTATAACAAAAAACAAACCATGACATTAGGATCTTTATATAATGTACTAAAGTTAGAACTTGTGAGTTACATAGAAACTATATAGCATATGATTAATATATGATGGACTGAAACTGCCAACTGATTTATAAAGAAAATCTTAGTACCATACTATACTAACATGTCTCTTGTTATTATAAGACGGGTTAAATATGTTTTTTTATAACAAAGATTAAATATGTTATTAGTCTCTATAAAATTGCGAATTTGTAAGTTTAGTTCATACCTAAATTTTATTCAAAATATTTTTGGTACAATAAATTTTATTGAATTTAGTCTCTATAGAGGCAACATAAGAACTAAAATTAAACGAAATTTATATAGGGACTAAACATGAAAAATCGCAAATTTTATACAAACTAAACACATTTAACCTGTATAAGATTGATGAACAATGGATTATTTTTGAATTTTTGTTTGGTAAAAATGTAAATTACTTGAATGTTAGGTAGGGGAAAGAGGGCTGCAATTATCAGGAGGACAAAAGCAGAGAATAGCAATTGCAAGGGCAATGCTGAAAAATCCAGCAATTCTTCTCCTAGATGAGGCAACAAGTGCACTGGACTCTGAATCAGAAAAGCTGGTTCAAGAAGCTCTTGATAGGTTCATGATTGGTAGAACAACTCTTGTAATTGCGCATCGCCTCTCTACTATTCGCCAAGCTGACCTTGTTGCTGTACTTCAGCAAGGAAGTGTTTCTGAAATTGGAACTCATGATGAACTCTTTGCTAAAGGCGAAAATGGAATTTATGCCAAGCTTATCAAAATGCAGGAGATGGCAAATGAAAGTTCCATGAGCAATGCCAGAAAGAGTAGTGCAAGGTAAACTTTCACCAATGCTGAACATTTTCGGTTCTTGAAATACTTCCTCCGGTCTCGGATACAATCAAAAACAATCCTTTAGGAAACGTAGTTGATCTTATTTAATTTTTTAAGGTAATAAAAAAAGGTAATAGTTTTTTTTCTTTCTAAATTGTCATTCATAGGAACTTGTTCCATGAGAATAGGAGAGTTATTAGATGATAAAATCTAAATTATTTGAAGGTATTTTAGTAATAATGATAATTAAAGTTACATAATTAGTTAAATTTTGAACCACAAAATATGACTTTTTTGTTGCTTATATTGGAGAGGGAGTACTGATTTTGTACATCTTTTAACTTTGGATTTCTTAAGCTGATGATAAATCATCTTAATGAATTTTTTAAAATTTGCAGACCTTCAAGCGCTAGAAACTCTGTAAGCTCACCGATAATTACTCGGAATTCTTCATATGGTGGCCGGTCCCCGTACTCAAGGAGGTTGTCGGACTTCTCTACATCGGACTTTAGTCTGTCCTTCGATGCATCACATCCAAACTTTAGGCTTGAAAAGCTTGCCTTCAAAGACCAAGCTAGTTCCTTCTGGCGACTTGCGAAAATGAACTCTCCTGAATGGCTATATGCATTGATTGGATCCCTAGGCTCCATTGTTTGTGGATCCCTAAGTGCATTCTTTGCTTATGTTCTCAGTGCTGTACTCAGTGTCTATTACAATCCAAGCCACAAACACATGATTAGAGAAATTGAAAAATACTGCTACTTGTTAATTGGCCTTTCATCGGCTGCACTCGTATTCAATACATTGCAGCACTTCTTCTGGGATACTGTCGGCGAAAATCTGACTAAACGAGTGCGAGAGAAAATGTTGAGGGCGGTGCTTAAAAATGAAATGGCGTGGTTTGATCGAGAGGAAAATGAGAGTGCTAGGATTGCAGCAAGGCTAGCTCTTGATGCCAACAATGTTAGATCTGCCATTGGAGATCGGATTTCGGTAATTGTGCAGAACACTGCACTTATGCTTGTTGCTTGTACTGCAGGGTTTGTATTGCAGTGGCGCCTTGCCCTTGTCCTCGTTGCTGTCTTCCCGGTTGTTGTTGCAGCAACCGTTTTGCAGGTTTGGTTTTTAACATTTCTTTCAGTCGTGCTTGGTAGTTCCATTTCGTGTTTCAGATGTGTCGGTATTTAATATTTTGTTCTTTGCATTATTAAATTTTGAACAGAAAATGTTCATGACTGGCTTCTCTGGTGACTTGGAAGCCGCTCATGCTAAGGCTACACAACTAGCTGGAGAGGCTATAGCCAATGTAAGGACTGTTGCCGCCTTTAATTCGGAAAAGAAAATTGTTGGCCTTTTCGCCTCAAACCTTGAAACTCCACTACGACGCTGTTTTTGGAAGGGACAAATTTCTGGAAGCGGATATGGAATAGCACAGTTTGCACTCTATGCTTCATATGCTCTTGGTCTTTGGTATGCTTCTTGGCTTGTGAAACACGGCATCTCTGATTTCTCTAAGACAATCCAAGTTTTTATGGTCCTCATGGTCTCTGCTAATGGTGCTGCCGAAACTTTAACCTTGGCTCCTGACTTCATTAAGGGAGGTCGAGCCATGAAGTCGGTTTTTGATCTCCTTGACCGTAGAACTGAAATTGAGCCAGATGATCCGGATGCTGTCGTTGTCCCTGACCGTCTTCGTGGGGAAGTAGAACTCAAGCATGTTGACTTCTCTTATCCGAGCCGACCAGATATGCCTGTTTTCCGCGACCTTAGTCTTCGTGCAAGGGCAGGTAAAACTCTTGCCCTTGTAGGTCCTAGTGGATGCGGTAAGAGCTCAGTTATTGCACTCATACAAAGATTCTACGATCCAACGTCCGGCCGAGTCACAATTGATGGAAAGGACATAAGGAAATATAATCTCAAGTCCCTTAGAAGACACATTGCTGTGGTGCCTCAAGAGCCATGCCTATTCGCTACTACTATTTATGAAAACATTGCTTATGGACATGAATCTGCTACCGAAGCCGAGATTATTGAGGCTGCAACTCTTTCCAATGCTCACAAATTCATATCTTCTCTGCCAGATGGATACAAGACATTTGTTGGCGAACGAGGAGTTCAATTATCCGGCGGACAGAAGCAAAGAATAGCGATTGCTCGAGCTTTTGTACGAAAGGCAGAACTTATGCTTCTTGATGAAGCAACAAGTGCACTTGATGCCGAATCCGAGAGGTCTGTTCAGGAGGCCCTCGAACGTGCCTGCTCGGGAAAAACAACTATCATTGTTGCACACAGGCTATCAACTATAAGGAATGCCAATCTCATTGCAGTGATTGATGATGGGACAGTTGAAGAACAAGGCTCACATTCACATTTGTTGAAAAATCACCCGGATGGGATCTATGCACGCATGATTCAACTGCAAAGGTTAACAAATAGCCAAGTCGTTGGGACGACCTCGAGTTCGAGTTCTTCAGCAAGAACAAAAGAAGATGAAAGAGAAAGCTAGCAATTTGAAAGAAAATCACCAGTAATAGAGCAGTTCAGGCCATATATGATGTATACCAAATATAATTGTTAGCATTTTTGTTAGTATAGTTTATTTCTCATCCCTCATTTCCTCCTATTAAAGAATGTACCTTTTGTCTCTATTAATGTTACCCAGGAAGAATTCAGGAATGAGATTGAAATAGGTAAATAGATATATCCATCTTTATGATTTTATAAAGCATCCTTTTTACATGTTTGTCAAATGTTTCTGGGTTTTGCTAAAAAAAATTACAAATTTAGATTCAACCAGTGGTGATAAGATTTTGTGCGGTAGTGTAAATGTTTTTCTGTTTCTTCCAACAAATCTGGTCATCAATTAGATCTAACCCTATTTTTAGACTATTACTTTTCCCACTTGTCTGTTTCTCGCGCGCCCTGCAAAAAAACCAAAAATACCGCTGGTCTGGATTATGTAATCCGAACCAGATTGTTAGAGTTTTCCAGAAAACGAAATCTAGACAATTTCGAAATCTGAATTTTGGTGTTTTCTTTGATGTCAACGGCCTCGTTGACCGTTATATAACCCCCGCAGAAGCTGCAAAGCAATTGCAGGGATTGTATAAACGGTCAACAATGACCATGACACCACAAACACACTCTTAAAAAACTAAAAAAAAATTAAAGAAAATGAAAGAAAAGAGTTGAAGTGAAGAATGAAGGAATTTGTTGAACATGCAAGCCTATTTATAGCCTAAAACAAGTCCTAAGTCATATAGAAGTCAAGGAAAATGTGTTTGTCATTCAAAACCATCCAAAAAAACGTATTAAAACTCCACTAATCGATGGTGAAACGCCATCGTCCAAAAAATAACTGACGTAGTTCAAATTACATAATCCGGACAACACCATAATGCCTATTTGGAGGGTTTGAGCATAGAGAGTTTCCATGGAATGTGACATAGAAAATAATTAATAAAGGCATAAAAAAAACAAGTAAGCAGCATAAAACAACTTAAACAACAAAATATTCTAGGATGATGTTCGAAGATGTGTTTTTGAACTCGATCCAGCTGGCTTGCCAACTGACATATTTCTATCTATCGGCAGGCCAACTGAATCGAGTTAATAAAAACCTTTTCGAATTCAGATCTGCAACATAACGATGGAAGACAAGGTGTTTCAAGAGGATTGTTTTGAGTTAGATCTTGTTGTCTTGCCAACTGAGATATTTCTATCGCCAAGGCACCAAGATCTAGCTCATAGCAAACCTCTTGGTATTCAAATGTAGAGCAAGAATCTATATATTTTTGAAATTATGCTGAAGATCTTCAGCTTAAAACAGCATGAGAAAGATCCTCAGCTTAATGACAAAAATTTGCATAGTTTCCTTTGGTGTATTTGTGTGTTTTGCTGGAATTGAAGTTCAAAACTGGAGAGCACTTATTTATAGAGGTCCTTGGATGTTGTGGACCACATAAATTCTTGGTCCAATGTGGTCCATACAAAAGAATCATATGTTGAAGGATTTCGGATTATGTAATTTGAACTACACATACACCCTATGTAAATTCGGATTACAGAATCTGGAAAGCATACCTTTGGTTATTTTAGAGTTTATATGCACGTATTTGGCGTATATTATTTTAGCAACACATAATGAAAATGTAGATGATACATATATTATTTAAAACATAAGAAAACAACTTAGTTCAACAACATATAACAACTTGGTTCAACTATATAAAACACATAATAAAAACAACATAATACACGTAATAAAATAAAACATAGTAGATCACATATCATCTAAACTAATTTCTTTGTCTAGTGCTTCCAGGAGTGCCCTGGTCTCTTCGTAGTTCGTGGACCGGATCAAACTTTTTTGAATTTCTTCAACATATATGACCAACGAAGCGTCCAACTCGATCGACCCTCTAGTACTGTACTGATAAAAAAATGGAGAACATGGTTCTCATGTCGTCGTCGTTCATGAGATTCATCCGGCTGAACCGTAGACTTCCGGATGAGTCGGTCGACGGACGCCGATACTCAACACCATCCACCCTCTGTGTCTCTATGGTTGAGTTTGAGGTTGATTTCATTCAGTTGACCCTTCAACCCAGAGGGGGTGACATCAGTGCGAATCCTGAATAGATGGGGTGGTTTTCTACCGTTGTAGTAAATTGCAGCCAACTTGGTGTTCGAATTAAATACAAAGTTTTCCATGGTTTTTTTTCTTGGTTTGGTTTACTAGTTATGAAAACAAAGACACTTATTTATAGAGGTCCTTGGGTGTCCTGGACCATAGAAACTGTCGGTGCAATGTGAACCACATGAAAAAAATCATGTTCCGGATTACATAATCTGGAATGTCTCTCACCCCAGAGAAGGTGCGCTGCATACTTCAACTTGGCCTATTGTCGTAAAAATTTGGATTACATAATCTGGATACCACAAGAGTTGTCCGGATTATGTAATCCGGACTGCATCAGAACAGTTTGGTCGGTGGTCTGCAGCACAAGAAACACGTTTTCAAAGGTTTTTACCAGCATTAATGACTGGTAAAACTCCTTTGAACACATTTTTTGAACGTTTTTTTGACTAAAATTAATGGCTAGGCATATTATTTTCCCTGTAAATAGCCTCCAAAACCTTCACATTTCTCAAACTCTCTCCTCCTCTCCTCATGTTCATTCTATGCAAAATGTGTTTCCATCGTTGGTCTTTCTTAAAAATAGGCTACTTTGAAAACTCGAGGGTTATATGACCGGTCAACGGAGAAGACAACACGCTGCAAAGAAGCACGGTTTGTCTGGATGTCATGTTGATCTGTCTGGGTGCAAGGTTGACTATCAAGGTCTCTTTTGCCCTAGACAAGAAACATACCTTACATCAGTTTATCACTTTTTATCTTTTAGCAACATATTTAGATTCTGGGAAAGCAACATATTTAGATTCAAATTTAAACTACAAAATAATTTGATCTAAAAAATTCAATTTTTATAACTTTTTATAAATATTATTAACATGTTCTATACTAACACATTAACAATTTTGTTCAACAAAAAAAAAAACACATTAACAATTTTTTAATCAAAAAACCGATGTTTTATATAATATAAATATATCAACATCAATTGCACGTCTTAATTATTGTAATTAATTGTGTGTAGAGATACCGTTACTTATACATATGTATCCATTAATTTAAAGTACCAGAAATACTAATTTATTTTAAAGTACCACAAATGGTGAATTTTATATGTGGATATCGTGTATGTAATTTTTTTTACATCCCTAATTATTGCTATTATATTCATTTGATCATTTTATTTAGGGTTAATAGGTCTCTACCCCCCTGTAATATAAGTCATTTTCGGTTTTCCCCCCTGTAAAATATTTTTTTTGATTTACCCCCCTGTAAAATATTTTTGTTTTAATTTACCCCCTAATAGGCCAATCAAAAACGAAAAATTCTTGAAAAAAAATAAT
>Ga0315915_1006202_pt1 | contig 14681 bp, 15 predicted proteins | sample MpolbnodulesMG_FD_207738 | JGI IMG/M metagenome (GOLD analysis project Ga0315915, IMG submission 207738) | Medicago polymorpha root nodule microbial communities from Los Angeles, California, United States - branched nodules | ecosystem: Host-associated > Plants > Roots > Nodule | place: USA... | reverse complement strand
ATTATCGGCAAAATTGATAAATACTTTGTACCATTAACATGATTAGACAGAATAAGGATGAATAGAGTAGTGCTTTTTTTTTACTAATGAATGAAGTTGTGTTAAATAAATAATACAACTATATTTTATTAATATATATGGTGCGTTTGATTTAATAATAAACATAGAAACTGTAATGGACAACATTTTTTATAACCAAGAGATTGGACAAAAACATAATTCTTGTCATATACTATAACCAAGAGATTTGTAAATCAAAGCAAAACACACCTTTTAAGGAAATATATATAGTAGCTCCGTATTGTTTTGTTTACAAACCTTAATTATGCTCCATCTATTCAGCCGATCAACATGTATGTCACACAGACACGTACTACTCCCTGTTTGAAGGAGAAACCAAACACCGAGAAAGTCATGTTTTGTTTGTGGAAAGTGGAAACACACATATTAATAACACGAGCAACATAAAAAGTGCAACTAAGTGGAAATGAAACTTGTATCATTCCAAGTAATATTACAATGCTTGTTCTTTATTCACATAAATCACATAAGAGAATCTAACTTAGTCCATGGAGTATGCATTATGCCCCCCACATACACACAACAAAACTTAGTACTGTAGTTTTATCATTTATGAGGTGAGGTCCCTCTTTCTCTTTCTATCTCTCCCTCACTCACTCACCAATTATTAAAGTCATGCTTCAACAAAGCATCTTTCGTCCTGTTGTGAAAAACTTCCTCACATAGTCAGACGCATGCTTAACTTAAAGCTTCCACTTTTTCTCTCCTTAAAAAACAATTAGATGATCGGAACACTTTGCATGGTATCTAAAATTTTGTCCCAATCATTTATGTCATGTTATTTTTTACGTTTAATTATTTTTTAAAAATCTAAAGCGTTTTTCTTAGATGAATTAACTTTGTTCATTCATAAGTGTTTCAATAATATCCATATACGAATTTAAAATTAATACGCACTTATTTGTTATTCACTTGAAATGGGAGTTCAGTTTATTTTTTGTCTCAATTAGATTTTGAACTTCGATTATAATGATTATTTAAGTTTTATGACAAACCAACTTAAATTGCAGTTCTTTCCCTTACTACTTTAGCTAAATTAGATGTACTTTTCCTCTCTGTGTAAACGTAGAATTTCTTTTTGATTGCATTTATGGACATAGAAATTTGAACTAAATAAACACATATTGTGATTATGATTTGGAAAATGTTTGTTGTACACTCGTTCGAGTGTATAAAGTTTCAAAGAGAAAGAAATAAAGAAGAAATTTGATAGTTTGATGATGTCATATAAAAAGAGATGTTAAATAAGTGTGGAAATATGAATACAAAAATGTGATAGTTTAAATAATTGATATATCTTACGTAATATAAAGAAGGACTATATTCAATAGTTCCTTCTAAAATCCTTAACATTTACATTCGTGGTTGAATTGAAATAGATAATCTTTTATTATATAAATGTTATATTTGAATGATTTTGTCAATTTCACAAGTCATCTAAATATACACAACATGGATTTAACCGCAGCAAATCTAACATAACTTGACTTGAAACCAAATTTCAGGTAGTGGTACTGTCTCTCTTCTCTCAACCAAACAAAACAAAACAATTACACCACTCTCTCTGATTTTCAGTTTCATTACTATTATTATTATTATAACATTAACAACATAAACAGTGTTCATAAGATAGGGTTTTATTTGGGTTTGAAATTGGTCCTTCCTTTTCCAATCTACAATCTCTCTCTTCAAATCCAATGCTTAACCCCGTGATCCTCTACATGTAATCTCACCATAACTTCCATAAACCCTCTTTTCAATCATGTCTCACGGATCTCCTTCTCCGCTTCCCGCCGACCGATCACCACCCTCGCCGGAACCCGATTCCCAAAATCCCACCACCGTCGCCGACGCGGTTCCCAAGGAGGAAACGGCCACCGCTCCACCACCTCCGACCACGAGAAGCAACCGTCCCTCCCGCGCGTGCACGATTCGCGCCGCTCAACGTCTCTATTCCTCGCCGCCGGTAATTGAACGGAAACCGAAGAAGGAACAACGGCGGCAGCGTGAGAGGGAGAGGGAGAGGGAGGATTCTCCGGAGTCTTCACCTTCTCCGCCGTCGCAATGCAGTAAGATCGTGACCCCGTTGGTTGAAACACCGTCTGAGTCGCAGTTGCCGCGGTGGAAACTCCGGTCTATGTGGGAGTTAGCTTCCGTACTCAATTTCTTGAATGTGAGCTTCAAAATGTGATTTTTTTTCATTTGGGTTGCTTTATTTTTTTACAAGTTTGGATTTTTAAGGTGTTCTTTGTTGATGCAGCTATTTAGGCCTCTGTTGAATATCTCACTTGAATTCTCTGCTGAAGAGTTTGAGACTTCTCTTCTTAACCCCAATGACACTTTGTTTTACATTCACATGCCTTTGTTAAAGGTTGGTGCTTTTTCTTCAACTTTATGTGAATGTTAATATTCTATCATGATGATGCTTATTTGCTTTCTTTGTTGATTTTTGTTAATGTTGCAATGTTTGTGCTTTTTAAGTTTCACGTTGAATTGCAAATTGTAGTTTTTTAGCTGGTTTGATTGCATTTTGTTGTTGCATACTCATTGGAAATTGCTGGTTTTCGTTTTGCATTGCTTTCACTTATTTTTGTTGCATAAATGAAACCATGTGATTTGGGGATGTCTGTATGACATAGGTGAAAACTTGCCTAAATTTTCTAGAGTTGAGTGAATCTGACTTACATTTTGCGTTGCTCTTGGGTATTCTTGTTCCAAGAATAAACAGCAATGTGTTTTGAGGATGTCTTTATGACAAAGGTGTTGGGTTGGCCTGTCTAAATCTTCTATCTGAGTGGGTTTAACGCGGGTGATAGACTTGAGGGATGCCCAACGGCCGGGACGTGTGATGAAACTTTATCTGATTACATTACTAATTGATGATATGGCATTGAACTTGACCAATATAATATTCTGAGATGGTAATAATTGCTTGTGACTGAATTGCATGCTTGACAGAGATTGGTAAGTTGAGAGAAGGTACTTGATTGGGAGTTTTTTTATTGTTTAGTTATATGTTAAGCCCTTTGTTTATTTTCTAAAAGTGATAAGTATGAACTTGCACGTCAAATTGGGGATGTGTTTGGTTGTGATGCTCTAAATTAAAGGCCCAATTTACTTCTAAAGAGTAGAATGCAACCGTGACGGGTTTCCGGCTTTCTGCCATGGTCAGCCATCCGCAATCAAAAACATTAGTCTCTTGTAAGGGGGTGGATATGTTGTTCAGTGGCAAATATTAAATTTGAGTAGGGCAAAGTCAAGAATGCTTGTTTAAAAGCTACTGTACTTCAAATCCTGCAAGAGGTGTCTGGAGTTGTTTCAGCCACCGCAATGATATCTCTCAACGTCTATTTTTATTACCTTTAGAAAGTTGTACTTCTCTCGTGTTTGCAAAGCTCATACCGGTTTGATATTAACATTTTTTATACCTTTTGATAGGCAATCCCTCCTATTACACGAGTGGCCCTCACACGTGATACTTGGATAACCGTATTATGCAGAAAATTGAGAGATTGGTGGCATTGGGTAATAATATACTTTTACTTTGTGTGCTTATATTTGATTAATATATATATATATATATATATATATATATATTATTTAAAAAAATTGAGAGCTTATAAGAGGATGGAATTCATGTGCAGGTTGCCGAGGGGGATCTTCCGATTGTTGCTTCACAAGGGTAAATATTATTGCAATATTTAAACTCCTATAATGTTAATCTATACAATTCCCTAGTCTCAATTTATGCTTAACTTGACAGGGCGGAGATTGAAGTATATAAATCACTTGATCCAGCCATCCGTGTTATCATCTTAAAAGCATTGTGCGACATTCGTGTTGAGGTATTATTAATGTTGATTTATCTGTATATTATCTTTTAATCATAAATGGGTGAACTTTGGTATGGTAGGATGACATTCCTTTCCCTTATGCGAACTTGAATATTTGTGGATGATTAGGCATGGTTGATTCATGCCATGCCTGAATGAACTGCGATTATGTATGTGCATGACATTATATCTCTTTTTTCCTATGTTTTTGTTTTGTTCTGTTACAACGAGTCTGTTCTGGTTTATTTTTCATGCATCTTATCTTTCACATAAAGCAGTTCTTTATACTTGTGTTGTTAATAAGGTTGATCAGCGTCAATATATTGCCATGTCATGTATTACAATCCACATTTACTTGTGGCCGTGTGGTATTTTCTTTTTCAAAGACCAAAGCCTTCTCTGTTTGATTAGCCCTTATTTTCCATGGATCCGTTTTTTTGGGGGGTAGTCAAAACCCACTGGGTACATCCACAATTCCCCCTTGGCAGAGAAACAATAGCCTGACATGGTCTTACTCTGATTATCCCTTTTTCTATTTTACCATTGATGTAATGATCAAATATGAGCAATATCTTGCAGCAAGAAGATATCAGAAATTATATTGACAACTCAGTCAAACATGGTGTTCAACTTTCAACATTCCGTAAAGAGCGTATTGGAGGTGATTCAAATGGAATTTCTTATTGGTAATATACTTTTGCTTTCCCTTCATCGTGGTCAAAATTTGGAATTTTATATTAGAAAGTTATTGTACATGTAAGTCTGTTTGTAGTTTTATTCATTTGAAATTTGATTACTGCAGGTATGAAGATGACCCCATGATTGGCCATAGGTTATATCGAGAAATAAGAAAAACTGAAGTGATTCAACCAAGGAAAGGGAGAGCAAGAGGTTCCCAGGTTCTCTCTAATACGTCATACCAGTGGGAAGCAGTTGCTACCAATTTTGATGAATTTCAAGATGTTTCTGTAAGTTGCTGCTTTAGCTGGTTGATCTATGTTCTTGTTAATTACGACTTTCCATGGAACAGTGAACATGTAGTAATTGTTAGGTTGATTGCTTGGAGTTGATGCTATAAATTGTTGAGCCAGATAACAAATCACTTTAAAGATAAATACATCGTTTTGTTGGGAACCACAAAATGTTTCCTATTTTTTTTATTATTATTAGAAATCCCAGATTATATTCAAAGGAAACTTTATTTAAATACAAAACTGTAAGAGAGTAGGAATTCCAAATTACGTATTGTCTATGAATTACAAATACATTAAATTCACAAATTATCTACGACAGCCTAATCATAAATTAAATGAAAACTCTCATGTTTAGAATCATCATAGATTCTTAAAGATTGTATTAATATTTATTTCATTATTCAATTTTAGAAGGCTGCTAATAAATCATGATTCCATGTCTCACAAGGCTGCTATTAAATTATTACTAGTATACTGAAGCTATTATGGACAGATTGAAATTTTGTGGTTGAATAGGATTTGACTAACCTGATTAGAGAAAATTTCTGCTAGAATTGTTCATGGGTTCACTATCGATTGGAACCTTTTCTTACTATGTGCACAAGAAAACTACATTACACTAGGAAGAGAAATTTACTAATGCTTGCAGAAGCAAGGCAAGTACAAGAAAACCGATAACATACCCTTTTGGACATTATCCTGTTTGTTATCTGTGGTGGAAAAAGTACCATGTGCAAATTATCAGAGAATCGCACATATAAAATGACAAAGCTTGATTTCTGAAAATCCAGTGACAATATTATTCAATTTAGTAGAACTTAAGCATACATATGTTATGGGTGCTTATCGGTTTTAGTGGTTCTAAACAAAGGCATGCAAAATCTTTTGCAATGTTGGGATAAATTGCTCTCAAAAACCCAATAAATCTGTACATCTTTGTTTAGCATGTTTCATGGTTAATACCTAAATCTGATTGAATCAGAAAGTTATTTATTTTTGAACTCGCAAGCAATTATTAACCACACGGGTTGAAGTTAGTTGCCACAATTATTAGTTGTTTGATATTCTGCTTTTGATCAGTGTTCTTCTATTTTATACATAATGTTTTAATAATGCTGATATATGTTTAAATCCAGATGAATGGTTCCGTCCTTTTTTTCCATCTTTAGTTATTTTAGAATATAAAAATCCAAAAAAAAGAATTGGGTACCCTTTCCGCATCTTTTATTTTAAATTGCATATACTTTTCCTATATTTAATCAATTCTTTCACCTGTTTACTCAGGAGAAACTTTTCTCTAGTAAAAACAGAACAGAGACTTCTGTTGGGAAAAAGCTGAAGATAGACATGCTTCCAGAAATTGAGAAAGTTCACAAGGTACTCTAGGGTTGAGAAATTTGAGTGGAATTCGTATTCCAATTATTTAACACAAGTGTGCTATTTGTTACAAAAGTAAAAGAATCTTGATTTGTGCTCCTGTTAGGATCTTAGTTACATTTTTAACCGATATAAAATATGTTGGCACAGAAAAAAGAGAGATTGCTGAAAAAGCAACACAGAGAAGCTCTTCTTCTTGATAATTACTTGGTTACTGATGGGCTTTCTGCTGGACGTGCACTTCGTGACAGGAAACATGTAACTTACACTTTCGGTAAGAGCAAACAGTTCAAATATAACTCGTACCAAAGTTTTCACGGTTTTGGTAGTTGATGCCTATATTACATAAGGATTTGAATTTTGATTTGACAGAAGGGAGTTTTCCCTTTTGTTCTCATGTTCACCAGTTATCTAGTCCTTGTGTTTTAGTCTGCAGTCCTCCTATAAAATGCTAGAATGTCTGTAAAAACTCTACTGTATCATAATCATCTACATCATGCCTTTTGGGGAATATCTGGTTTTTGTAGTACTGCCCTTTACCCAAGGGTGAGGGGGCTGGTAGAATTGCTATAGTGATAATGCATTGAAACTTTCTGGTTACTCCTATCTAATAAATGTCATATTGAATTTTTCCTATCTACGATGGTTAGCCCTTTTCAACACGGTAGATTTTTTGACAAATCAAGTTTTTAGATACCAAAAAAAAAAATGAAGTTTTTATGCCATACTTGGTTTTTGGTAATATAAGGCGAGATTTAGCACAATGGTGAGGTTGCACTTGATACCCTATGACATTGTGGTCACTGATTTTAGTTGTAGAAACAACTTCTCCAATGCTGCCTTTGCCTGCTGATTATTACAATGGTTTTAGACTTATGGTTGGGCCACCTTTTCTTTTTTAAATCATTTTGGTTCAAGATCCAACAAACAAAAGTAACATTAGTTACATCCTACCATTGTGGTCGTGATATGTGGTGAGGCAATTTAGAAATGAGTAAATTCATTGGCAAATTTCTTTTAGTTGGATAGTAATCATCTTACATCCAGAGTATCCACTATGTGCTTGTTTACACCAACCTAACTTTTGCCATTATTGTCGTTGCAGATGATTATGATCGATCCATCAATGAGGCAATCAAAGTAACCAAGTATGTGCTCATACCCTTTCCTTCTGTGTTTGTATTTGTTGTGTATGGGGAAGGAGATGGGTCAGTCGTACTCATTCACTGATACTGTGTTCTCGTGGCGTATGTATTTTTTTCCTTCATTGTCAGGCGGAAACAGTCATCTCCAGAACCTATGCCCAGGAGAGAACCAGTAGCAAAACCTGACGCTCAAACTAATGGTAATCATGGTCCTTCACACGCAGCACAACATCAGAATTTTGGTATCTCATCTACAGAATCACCCGGCTCTGACTCTGACTCTGATGAATATGATAATACTGACAATTTGGACCGAAGGTGTGTAATATTTATTTCTTCCAATTCAGCTCAGATGCCTTCCATCTAAATTTTGACTAATAATTTCATTTTAACATCAGCGGCCGTCGAAGAACAAAACCTAAGCGGTATTCAGAGAACGAGTTTGTTGAAGAAGTATCGGATTATGAGCCAGAGTTTGACAGTGATGATGATATTGTTGGAGAAGCTGTATATGATGAAGAGTATCTCAAGAAACGCAAGCAGAGAAGGAAGCATTCTAGTAGCTCTGAAGGAGATGAAGAAGATGAATGGGATGATGATAATGTAGAAGATGAAGAAGAAGAGGAAGATGATGAGGAAGACTCGGGAAGCATCAGCGAGGATAGTGACAAACCCCGCAAAGTCAAACGATTGCCTGGCCGAACTAGAAGGGAAACTAAACGCAGGTCTGTGGGTGAGATTCAATCAAGTCCAAGACGCAGTAGGAGGGCTACTAGAAATCGTATAGATTACCGACAATATGAAATGTCGGATTCAGAAACCGAGTTCACCAAACCCAAGAAGTCTAATGCATCAGCTGATCACTCAGATCCCAGTGAGAATGAGATTGAGAATGAGAACGATAATGAGAATGGGGAATATGTGATGGAAAGTGAAGATTCAGATAGCATTGAAGATGGAGATCATCATGAAATGAAAGTAGATGAGCCTGTTGGTGCCCCTGACATTAAAGTTGAAGAGAATGAACAAAACCAGCCTCCTGAAAAGTCAAGTAGTCCTCCTGGTCAAGATGAAGTCGAGGGCACAGGAAAGAGACGTTTCCTTGATTTGAATGAGCTTGCACCTAGCCCTGGTTTTGACGATGGTCCAAATACAATTATGAAAGATGAAGACAATGACTACTGAAGCTTCTTCTTCTGTATGAGTGCAGGGATTGTAGTTTTCTATCTATATCAGGGACGAAGCCTGTGTGTGTGATAGTAGAATTATAAATTTTGTTATAAGCCCCAGAGGAAGTTATTATCAGGTCTCCTCCTATGGCATAATCTGAGAAGCCCTTGGTGCATGATTTACCACCAGAAACAGTAAGCATGTTAAGTTATGTAGATTAGTTAGTTAGTTATTTTTTCTCCAAAGGGTCCACCAAAATGAATGAGAAATTGCTATGGGTTATTTATTTAGCTCATCCAATCAATGTACAATAGTTGTTAACAGGTACTGTAACTTTAAAGAGAAGTGGCTTTCAGATTATAAGCATGTAGTTCTCGTATCTGAACCCAATGTTAATCAGCATGAACATATGAGCATCTCGGCTGACATGAGTTTTTCTCTCCATATTTCGATCTGTTTGAAAATTGGTCTTTTAATAGTACTGAAACTGACTAGGGAAGACTAAGAATCAAGTTAGTTTCTAGTAGAAATCCAACATTAGATAGAAATTATGGATAATAGTGATCTAGATTATCAATCCTCAATGCCAAATAAGTTGCTTTGGTATTGAATGAAAGAAGAAAAAAAAAGTTGATGTTGTATTGTTTCAAGTGTATTTGAGAACTTGTTAAAGAACAGGCAGTAGTTGGAATTTTCTTTTTCCAGACCGGTATCACTCCCTCCAACAGTTAAATGAAATAGAACATCTTTGAGTTGCTACCCCTCTTTTTTCTTTTTCTTTTCCTACTCACCTTTCCCTTTCACTCCCTGTATGCCCTCTCCATCAACCTTATCTCAGACCCTCAAATTCATTTGTCGACAACTCATATTTAGATCATGTAATCAAAATTATGTCACATCCTTCCTTAGTCTAATATGTGACTCCCTAAAATCTTTCCTGGCTTCACCCTTGAGTTTACTCTAATTCATTAGCAAGCAATACAACAGGCATTTATGTCATTTAATCAGTTACATGTTTCATGTTTAGTAAAACAACATTAAAAAAGTCCCCATGAGCTTAACTCAGTTGGTAGGGACATTGCATAATTTATGCAGGGGTCGGGGTTCAAACCCTGGACACCCCACTTCTCCACGTTTAATTGTGTGAGCTCCGGCCACTAGGCTACTAGACCAAAAAAAAAACATTAATTTTTTTTTATGTCATTTCATGTTTCCAAAAAAAAAAATTGATACATATAAAACATCTATTCTTGGTCTTGCCTGGAGATATATTCAGATCATAACCTCATGCTTCTTCTTGTGTTTGTAATCCTCAGTTCTCTCTAAAGGTATTTTTCATGTCACTTTATCTTCTTTTGTAACCATCTTCTGTTATTTTTGACGTTGATCCACTATCCTTTTTAAGTTCACTTGCTAAAAAATTCATCTCACTCCTCCCAAATCTCTTTTGTATGTATGCTTGCTTTGTTGCACAAACACTAATTTTTCTCATTCAACAATTTCAGCTACCTGTGTCAATCCAAATTGACCATGACTCCATGGGGAAGATCCTTACCACTAAAAGTTCTTTGTTGCGTATTTTGTTTGTTTCAGAATTTTCTTATAAGTATCAGTAATTGTCGTTGTCATTACGTGTATGCTGCCCTTTTTTTTCTTTCTTCACAATGTACTTCATGTATATACATTTAATTGAACTAAATTCGTGCATTTTTATTTGGGGTGGCAAAACGGGTCTGATCCGTCGGGCCGGCCCGTTTGGCCCGCTATTTTTGGCGGGCTGAGTCGAAGTTTTGAACTCGCTTTCTATAGTTGGCTCGGCTCGTCTCGTTAAAATATGGGGCGGGGTTGGGCGGCCCGCTTGACTCGTTGAAAACGGGCACGGGGTGGGGCGGCCCGCTTAACTCGTGTTTCAATTTGTTATTTTGAGTCTTATTTTATGCTTTTGGATTTATTTTGGTTGTTAGATTTATTTTGAGACTTATTTTATGCTTTTGGATTTATCTTGGTTGTTGAGTTTATTTATTTTGAGACTTATTTTATAATTTGGTTGTTGGATTTATTTTATGATTTGTTTTATGTTGCACATTTGCCTTATTTGTTGAATTCGACAATTTGATAATTATCTTGTTTTTCAGTAATTTATTTAGTACCTATTCTTTTATATTTCTTAACGATAAAAGCAACATAGTTTTTTTTAACAATTAAGTTGTAAAAGAAAAAGTTTTTTGTTTAGCGGGCCGGCCCGCCAACTCGCAAGTCCGCCATTAAAAGGAGTGGGGTGAGATTTTGGACTCGGTCACAAAATTTGACTCGACTCGTTTTGTCTCGTTTTTAGCGGACTTAGACGGGCGGGCCTAAACTGGGTGGGCCAGCCCATCCCTAATTTTTATCTCAAAATACGATTAGCTTGGTCTCTCTTCTTTTCCGTTGACATATCCGTCTCGTACTAAAATCCTCCATAATATTCTTTGCATTGATGATTAGTATCTTCTTTTATAAACTATCACAGAATACCTCAAACATAATTTTGAGCCGCGCCACACCTTTTGGTGTAATGAGATTTTAAATTTTGTCACGTGAGTATACTTTCACTTTGTAACCGCAATTTAAAATTAATTTACTTCTGTATGTCTTGTCTTCTCATTAATACAACTCAACAAATTTGGGAAAAGATTGTACCCAAAAAAATTATTAGTCAAAATTATTCTTTGCCAAAAAATAAGTTGAAAACTATTAACATAACTTACAACATTTGTCTAAAAAAAAACGTAGTTTGTTTCATTTTAAAGGCAATCAAAATGTCAGTGAGTGTATTTTATTTAACTTCCAACGGAATACCAAATTGAAGGACATTTTTCCCTTTAAAATTTAAGGGTTTATGGAAAAGAAAGAAAAGGGAGAAATTACTATTTAATCACCAAGGATTAAACAAAAATGTGATGTTGTTGATCCACGCATGCAACACTCACTCACGTATATATCTGGACATTCTTAATATGCTCCTTAGCATGTTAATTCTCTTGTGGAGTATCCCATTATATTTATGAATTTGGATCGTTTGTAGAGTCGCTTAACATGTGTTTGGAACAGCGTCACGTTTTTGAAAACGGTAACAAACCACATCAATGTGGAGGCTTAGTTTTGTAGCTTTTGTATTTTCACAGTGAAAATGCCCCGCGACATGAAAAATGGTTTGCAAAAGCAGTTCCAATCACATTTTGAGTTTGATCAAACAATTCAAATGTAGTTGATTGCATGTAACGCGAAACTTTGGTTGCACACAACCCAAATTCAGTATGTATGTTGCAAATTAGAGTAAATGTAATGTAACCATTTTCAAGAGTAAAAGAAAATAAAATAAAGGAGTTACTCATAACATTAACAATAAAGTTCAAAATTAGTCTCATAAATAGTAGGAAATCATAAATTTTATATGCTAAAACATATTATACTACTTACAATAATAAGAAATGTGCCTAACATTTTACCCTTAACTATGTCATAATTTCCTCCATGCAAGATTATGACACAAATTTGCTACCTCTGAATTTGCTTCATTGTTTGATCAGCTTCTTTCTCATTCTCATCACCAACAACCTCACCATTTTCCTTAATAGGACTAACATGTTCCACTTCCTCATCTTGTTCCTTAATTAAACCACTACTCTTTCTTACCTCCTCAGCTTTTTTATCAGAAAGAGCTTCAATCAAATTTGAAAGACACTTATCAGCATCATCCATTGGAGACTTAGGCATAAGATTCTCAGCAACATCAGCAGGTGTAATCTTCACTTCACAAATTAGCCTCTCAATACTCTCAAACAATGCATGATTCTCAACCCTTAAGTAATTATTAGCAAGCACTTTAAAACCATTAAAACTACAATAAGAAAGTTCAATATGTTTGTCCATTCTACCCCTCCTTATAAGTGCAGGATCAAGCTTCTCCACATAATTTGTTGTGAAAATAATCAACCTTTCACCTCCACAAGCTGACCAAATCCCATCAATGAAATTCAATAGCCCTGAAAGTGTCACTTTGCTATTCCCACCCCCACTCCCACTTCCTTCTTCCTTCACCTCCTTCCTTACAGCATCAAAATTAGCCTTATTTTCATTCTCATCATCAGAAAAAAACTTACTTTCACCTTTTTTCTTCCTTTGACCTGTAAGATCAAGTGAACAATCAATGTCTTCAATAACAATAATTGACTTACTTGTAGTCTCAATCAAAAGCTTCCTCAACTCAGTATTATCCTTCACTGCTGTTAACTCCAAATCATAAACATCATAGCCCAACAAATTAGCCATAGCAGCAATCATTGTTGATTTACCAGTACCTGGAGGACCAAAAAGTAAATAACCCCTTTTCCAAGCTTTTCCAATCCTAGCATAAAAATCCTTACTTTTACTAAAAGTAACCAAATCTTCAATAATCTCTTTCTTCTTCTCAGGTTCCATAGCCATTGTTTCAAAAGTTGCAGGATGTTCAAAAACAATGTGACTCCACATAGTTTGCTTATAGCTTGGCCATTTGTAACCAGGACTGTTTGTATACAATTTCCTCTGTCTGTTCCTCAAACGAATCTCTTTCCCTTCTTTCATCACATGATCCAAATATGAACCAGTTATTGTATCTCTATACTTTTTATGAAAAGTGAGTTTGTAGAATCTCTTCTCTTGTTCTTGATAATAAGGCATGGATCTTGGTTGTGACATAACTTTGCTACAAACCCAATAAACCTTCACACCTTTATAATCATCAGTTACTCTTTCATATTCATCCATGGTTAAAACCAAGTTGGTGCTATCTTTTCCAATCTCAGCTTTGAGTCTCTTTGCACTCTTTGATGTGTTAGCACTGAGATAAGCTTCAACAGCACCATAAGCATCACTTCTTTTGAGTCTGTCACCTAAGAATTCATGGAATGAGATTCTTATGTAAGGATAGAAATAGTCCATGATTCTGTGACTGTATTTTTCAAAGAAACGTAGAAGTTGGTATGGACAATATTGTCTTATGATAGCCCAAATGAACATGAAACTTGCTAAGGTTGATCCCATTGTTGTCCACATTTCAGTCATTTTGTAGGAAAACATTGTTTGTGTGTTATGTATTTTGTGTTTTTGTGGCTCTTTGTGTTGTTTTGGGTGATATTGAAAGAGATTACAAGGATTTCTTCTTTAATCTCTTTGGTTATGTGAAGGGAAAAGGAAAAGAAGAATTGAGTGGGGATGACAAAGAAGAGAAAGAGCCAATGCATATAAGCAAAATGAGTCAAATGACACTAAGATAGTATGCAAATTTGTAATGTGATTTTTATTTATTAAAATAGGAAAAGGACAACTAGGGTAGAATATTGGGTTCCACTAAGTTTATTTGATTTGGTGGGACTATAGATGTGGAGGGTGGTTTAAGACCTTCAAAAATATGTGCTCATTTGCTGTATCATGTGTCTTATTATACAAGAAAGCTTTATGAAATGAGGAAAAACCAGAATCAGGTGTCTTTACATGTGCACATTAATTGACTAATCATAGAGACTAGGAACATGGGGACCGGAAAAGAAGTTTATTAAGTGCATGTTTGATATCACGTTAGATTTAACAAAATTACAATGGCACTATGATTTGAACAAACTTACACCAAAACCAAACTTGCATTAATGGTATGTTTGGATCCGCGTTGGCACGTCAAATCTCACGTCTCAATGCATGTTGAACATGAAACTCCCAAAGCTACATTATAAATCTTTTGTGTTGCCGCTCTATTTCACCGCAATTTTGTACAAATGAACGCGGATCTAAACGAATGCTAATTTTGCATAAAAAATCTGAGACACTAGTGCGGCGATGACGCATCACATGAAATGAATTCGCTACATTTAAAAAACACACAATTACATGTATTGATGAATTTGGTCATTGATTTGAGATCAATCGGCTCACATTACACTTTGTTTTATTTTTCAGTTCGCATTACACTTTCACAAATCATTTTACAATAATTTTCACCATTAACTTAAGATAGGACAACCAAGATCAATAAGTATGTCACACATTTAGGGCTTGAAATCTAAACATGACAAAAATCTAAATAT
>Ga0315915_1006201_pt1 | contig 14687 bp, 5 predicted proteins | sample MpolbnodulesMG_FD_207738 | JGI IMG/M metagenome (GOLD analysis project Ga0315915, IMG submission 207738) | Medicago polymorpha root nodule microbial communities from Los Angeles, California, United States - branched nodules | ecosystem: Host-associated > Plants > Roots > Nodule | place: USA... | reverse complement strand
ATCTTCGGATCCTTGAATTACCCGTGCACTCCTTCGATCTCTTCACTCGAGTCTTCAATGCTACGTCCAGTAAACGAACCCCCTTCGATCGTAAGAACGGTTAGACAGACCCCCAAGCCCTTTGGAGGTGGAATGAGATTATTTAATTCCTTTGAAGCCTTGATTAAGCCCAATCAATCTTCTTGAGAGAACCAACTTACAATCCCTACTAGAACCCTAGAGAATCTACACACTCAAAGACAAAGTGATTCTAAGAAAAAGTGTATAATCTTGAAGAATGTATGAGCAATGAGTTTTTGAGACCTAGAGAGAATAGATGCAAATGATTCAATGAATTGGGTGTTATGAGGTAGTGAGTATATATAGAAAAGGGTGGCCAGAGCAAGATTTTGACCAAAAACAACATTTTGAATCGATTCAATTAATGTTTGAATCGATTCAAACTGTTATGAAGATTGAATAGATTCAGACAGGATTTGAATAGATTCAAAAATCCCAGGATGAAGGTTGAATCGATTCAGACATAATTTGAATAGATTCAAAAATCCCAAGATGAAGATTGAATCGATTCAGACAGAATTTGAATCTATTCAACCAGAGTCAGAGAGGAATTTGAATCGATTCAAATTAATTTGAATCTATTCACTGTGATGCTAGTCATAAAAATTTGAGTAGATTCAACCAAAATCAGAGAGGTGATTGAATAGATTCAAAAGTAGCTAGTCATGAAAATTTGAATAGATTCAACTAAAGTCAGAGAGGTTTATGAATCGATTCAAACACAAATAAGGATACTAACGCACAAAAATGAAGTTTGTTAAACAAGACACCGCACAAGACATCAAGGGAATACAAGACACAATGAGACAAGGTTGGACTCGATTCAAAAGGAGTAACACAAGGAAAATAGATAAAAGGAATTCTAGATATGAATCAATGAATCATGAATCGAATCAAGCAATTCATGACAACACACGATACATCAAGGACTCACATGACACTATGAGACATGACACACAAGACATCAAAGAGCCGACCTTGAAAACGAATAAAAACACACCCCTTCACCGGAGAGCGGAGCATGGCGGTGCCGTAGAACGAAACAAGGCGGCGGATCTAGCAAGATTTGAGCAGCAAACCTGACTCCGGCGAGAAAAATGGTGGTGCGACTGTTAGAACAATGAGCACCACCAATCGTTCCATCTACATCTGGATTAAGTCGGTTTGGATTTGGGATGTCCTTCTTGAGTGATATAAATATGAAGTTAGGGTTTAATTGGAAAAAAGTGGGAAATGATAAATTCCTATGAGTTGAGTAAAAAAAAGTAATTACTAATCTATGCATGTATCCGTAATTCTAGAAAAGATCTGAAGTAACAGTGCTTGCATGTTTTGTTTTGAATTGTGTTGAGGAATTATAAGTTCGTTGTATGTTTTGTTAATTCTTTGTGTGTTTGGTATGTTTATGGTATATGTGTGATTGAAGTATGAAACTTCCTTTTTCCCTAACTTATGATAGTAATATTAGGATTCAAAATGGAATTGGTTGACATGGTTGACATCCATAATGAATGAATTTAGTTTTTGAAGTACATAAAAAGGTGGGGAAATGGGAAGATATATAGCAAGTGGGCATCAATGGCTACATGTCTGGCTTTGATGCCTAAGGCATGACTGGTGTTAAAGAGGCAAGAATCCTTCATAATGTTGATGACTAAGCCTTTGGTTTCTATTCAAGGGCATGTGCTTCCCATTTTTCATTGTTTCGACTTAATAAAGATGTTTTAGCAGTCAACCATTTTTCAATTTTAAACATTTGGTTTATTTAAAATGACCCGTCAATCGTAGGAAAACCTCAAACTATTATTAATTTAAAATGACCATTCAATCGTTTTAAGATTTTTTAAGAGTGTACGTTTTGGAAGAGAAAGGTAATAAATATATGGTCAATATTGCAATAAATCTTAAATCGGTTGAATAGAGTTCCATCTTTAATATCTTGTCTATAATCTTTTTATTATCATCAGAACAAATAATTTACACTTGGAAGAAAGAAATGAACTGGTGAACACTCCTTCAAAAGAAACAAATGACATTGTTTAAAAATTTATAAGCGTGACAATATTATGATATAAAATTGAAGTTATATGTGGTAGGTCTTTAAATATAATGTCATATTCTTAAACTAAAGGCCATGGTGATAAAAAAATAAAATGCAATTATTGGGATTCAGAAGCTAAATGGTAACTATAAAATATTTTACCGAAGTATATATTCGTTATTTCTTTTTGCTAGTTTAAGAACCCACTCTTCCAAGTATGGTGTAATTGTAATATCTTGAGTATGAGACTCATACTATCCGTAGGATACAAAATACAATTTACATTTGCCATCAACGCACCTATACCTTTGAACTAGAGTATTTGGTGGACAATCATTATTAGTTATACAAACAACATCTCCTGTAGTGAAAGAATATAATAAACTAATGTTATAAAAATGATGTAAAGAGTATATATAAACTACAAACTAAAGAAGGAAATTTGAAAAGGATGGAAAAAAATCATTACCCTCAACATTATTTGCAACAAGAAAGAGGAAAATAAATAATATTATAGCATACAGAAGCATTTGAGCCATATCTTCCCTCTTTACGGACACCAAATATAATGTATTTGATCACTTTACAGTGTATAATCTTTACATACAACAAATATAATTTTAAAAAGGTTTAATATGATCACTTTATTGTGTATAAACCTCATGCTGTGTTAAGAAAAATGTAAATACTTTTACCTTTTAATAACTTTTAAAAGTCACTTCCTAAATTTAAAATTATTATTAGGTGTGCCTTAAGAAGATTAATGTATATATTTGTCCATTTACCACACTTAATAAAGGCGCACCGTAAAAAACTTGCTAATCATTAGAATTTAATATTTTGGTAATTAACTTTATTACTTTTGATGATTGAAAGGGGAAATTAAAAAAATAATAATGCATAAGTTAATTGTTTAACCTTATTGTTGGATTTTTTTATATATAAAATCATTTAATCATATGGAATAGTATACAATTTTATAATTGCATAATTTCATCAACATTCTCATTCACATAAAGTCTTTGATTAGTTTGTATATACAAAATAAATTAGAATTGACGACTAATATATGTTCGCGTTATAAATCAGGGAGAAATACAACGGATTGCTACGGTTTCCCTTATGCACTATCGCTCTGCTGAATTTTGATTAATTTATTCCTCGCTAACTCTCAGTTGGTTTCATATGTCGTTGAACCAAAGTGGGTTTTAGAACAATGTGTTTAAATTATTAATGGTAAAATAATAATTGAATACTCTAATGTATGTTCAAGTGTGCATAACCATAAAATTAAATTCTGATTTAAAGGTCGAGTTTTGGTTCTGATACATCATGCACTACACATAAAGGAAATCATTTTGGTACTAACGAAAAGCATAGAAAACTTCTGAAGACTTAGAAGATGATATGAAGAAAGGTTAAGAAATATTCAAAGCTCTGATCAAATAAAAGATGCATTTAGTCTTGAAGAGTGACGAGAACAATATCTTATGGATACATGCTCTGAAGATAGCAAGTTATGATGGATACAAAGCAAATATCTGATAGTAATATTTGTTTCTTTGTGACCACTTAACGAAACAAACAAAGAAATTCAATGGCAAAGAGAATGTAACAGATCATTCCATAAGTAGCAAATGATTTCTCTACTACTATTCAACGACACTATCCATTAGAGGCAAAGTTTTCAAAACTGATTCAAAGCTTCTTAAGTACGAAATTGATGTGATGGCTCTCTTAAAATAACAACTCTCTCATTTCTCTACTATATGAAGGGAAATCACGATTAGAAAGATAACATAAATAATTTTCCCGTCTTTGTTGCAGACACAAAGACTAAGAAAGATTTGGCGAGAAATCAGAAAACATGGTTGTATTTGCAGCAGAAGTTTTCAAACAGAAAGGAAAGGCGGGAATTTGAATTTTGAACATGTGGTGGACAGAAGCCATCAGAAAGACTCAACTCCTAGAATTTAGGGTTAAATATGTTATTGGTCCCTACATTTTGCTTGACTTTGAATAATAGTCCCTACATTTCAATAAATGTTTTTAAAATCCCTACATTTTTACTCCATTATCATTAATATTCCCTACTGCCAATTTCTTCTTAGTCACCAAACGGAATATTGATGTGGGATAAATATGGATCCCATTTTGTGCCTTTTTTTTTAATCCTATAATAAATAATATATCAAAAGCTACATTAATAAACTAGGCCAAAGTTTTTTTTTATTTTATGAAAGTTACCAAACAAAATCCATAATCAAGGGCAACTGATGCACGATTTATGTGTTGTGGATATGTAATAAAGTGATAAGTAGAGTATCATATCCACAGGGATTGTCCTTTCGTCCAAACAATTCGTGTTACTTATTTTTGTAAGTTGACAGTATAAAAGTTTAGTTGCAATTTTTATTTGTTTGCAACAGAGCAAGGTTACCTGTTTTGGTTGCAGAAAAGTAAGCAGCGGTTAGGATTCTTCGAATCCCCTCTCTATATATATTGTTGGATAATAAATAATGGTATGTCGCGTTTCTTTATCTTAGGTAGAGTTTACAAGTGATGAGGTCATTAATTAGTACGTTACTAACCTACTTGGGTCTATCCCTCCGATGGCTAACTGCACCTATTGATCGCACGATGATCCTTACGTGCGGGGTCTTTCTAATTCAAAGGTAATTGAAACATAAACTTAAATTGGCTTTCCAATGACTCTTAAGGAAATAAATTCCAAGGTTCCCTTAGATCTGCTCATCTATGAATCTTAGGGCACTCATAACACACTCTTTCTACGCTTTCTTAGCAATTCTACAAACGGGCAACCCTAATCTACTCCTACCTTACTAAGGGTTTCAAGAGAATGGTTCTATTAGGTTACAACTTATTTCGGATAGCTAGGCACTTGTTTCTCTAATTACTAACCAGCTAATTCCTAGGTTCGGTAAGGCACCACCCGACTCAATGGGCAACATCCACTAAGTACCTATGTCTAGGGTCAACAATTCTTATGGTACATTTTGCTAGTTAATAATCACTTACTTCCTAGATAAATAGTTAGCAGTAAAGGGATATAAATATTAAGATATAAGCATCCAGTTAGTGATAGCTATTAGGCCCTATCACAACCTAAGTACATAATCTAGGGTTGCACCTCTCACAGAAATATCATTGTACTTAACTTTTGAGTCATATCATTGTACTTCTCTATAAATAGAGACCACATGTAACATATTATAGACTACAAGAGAATAATATAATCATCTTTCTTCTCTCTCTATTCTCTACTTCTCTCTACTTTATTCTTGTTCCTATTTAGTTTCATAACAGGTTATCAGCACGAGCTTACCAACTGAGGTATGCCATTCTTCTTAATCTATTTTTATGTAAATAAGTGTTAATTTTTGTATCAATGATTATATGTTACACTGTTACAATTCCATCAATTGGAACCAGTGCCTTATAGATGCTTTCAATCATTATTATGTGAATTATATTATATTATTGTGTTTATTTATTCTATATGCATTCCTGAAGTATTGCATAATGATTGATCTCATATTATAAAATCGAAGAGATCTATTATATGGGTTCTTGAAGAACTCAATATTACTCTATGTGAATTCTGGAAGAATTCAAAAGTGTGGTTCCTGAAGAACTCACTATTATTCATTGTGAATTCCTGAAGAATTCAAAACCGTAGTTCCTGAAGAACTCAATATTATTCTATGTGAATTTTTGAAAGAATTCCACAGCGTAGTTCTTGAAGAACTTAATATTTTTCTCTTTGAATTCCTGAAGAATTCAAAAGCGTTAATCTACGAAGGATTGCTTGGAGAATTGATTTTATGGTTTAAATTTATTGCATAGTTCTTGAAGAACTTAAAAATCAATCTTTATCCTCGATGAATTCCTGAAGAATTCAATAGTGACGTAGCCTGATGGATTGCACAAAGAATTGATTTGATTTTGAGTAGTTATTGAATAACATAAAAACTCAATTTTTATTGTCCATGAATTTCCGAATAATTCAATTCAATGATATGCATCCCTGAAGGATTGCACAAATAAATTAGAAGTCATATAGTTCTTAATGATCTAATTTGAATACTTGAATTCAATTTAGCTATGTTGCTAAATTTTATTTTAATTCGTGGTTAGTTGAAAATTTCCATAAAAAGGGATGTCAGATGAATTGTTTGTTTAACCAATTGCATATATGGAACAAACTTTCATAACAAATTTTCAACACAAATTTTATGGAACAAATTAATAAAAGATTAGTATGTGAATAAATTTCTGTTTTTGTAACATACATCCCTATAAATATATTAATTTGTTACCTAATATTTGAGTCTTTTTTTTTTTGTTACGTGAATCTTCAAAAACATATTGATTTGTTACATAAATCTCTAATGCTTTTAATTTTATCTTTGAAAATTTTAGTTGCTATATTTTAAATTGTTATGTAACAAATTAATGTAACAAACTATTTAATGATAGACATTTTTTTTGTTACGAATGTAACAACCTTGCAACAAATTTGGGATAGAAGTAACAAATTATTCTACAGAATTATTCATATTTTTACTATCTTTTCATTTACAACTATAAAAATGATAGTGTTAATAATTGTGTTGTCTTATAAAACATCATTTAAATTTAATGTACAGTTCTCAAAGAACCAATATTTTAATTTCAAACATTTTTATAAAAATAAAAATAAAAAAATAAGAAAAAAGTGGCTTTCTTTTATCTTCATTTATAAATATTTGTGTTTGATTTTCTAATAAAACTACACATTTAAAACATGGTAAAAATTTATAAGATCTATTTGATCTGGTAAGAAGAAGGTGAAAATATGAGACAATATGTGTATTTATATATCACTCGAATATGCTTCTGAAGTAGCAAAATAAGTGAATATCTTCAATAATATTTTTGAAAGATTAGTCAAATTTAGTTTCTTTTTGGCCTTTTCAAAACAAAACAAAAAAAAGATTAGTCACATTTGTAATTGAACAAAGAGCGATTCTTGATTAAAATGGTGAAAAGTCACATTGAACGTCAATCCCAAAAGTGAATTGCTCATACTATTTATTTTATACAACCAATATCGTGGTTATGGTAATTAATTTAGTAGAGATTACTATTGATATGATGCATGTCAAGGTCATAATTCCATTAGTGTAAGCTTATATCAGTTGGGAAACTAGTGGTATTATATGGATTGAATCGTGCAAGATGGTTTTCCTTATTCTATGATCAAATTTTGGTTGTGATTTTCTTCTTATTGCATAACACTTTTTGAAGGCTTAACTTACAAGGTGCGCACAAACTCTTCTTTACGTAATTCTTGAAAATTCCTTCATGATTATTATCTCATAAATATTTTATGTTAGATATGTATTATTTTCTAATGAAATAAATTAATTTTATTTTGATGTCACACATAATTTACATTTTGGAGATGTCAAACTTTGAAAAGTTATTTTATTCGTAAGTTGTGTGTGGCTAAATAGTACCTTGAAAGAAAAAATTGTATGATTTATAAATTTTTACTTGTTCAAGAAATTCCGTGTTTAGTTTATTTTATAATTGATATAATTATGGTAATGCAAAAGATTAATCAAGGTTTTAAAATGTTCATTATGTAATTTCATTTGGGTAGAATTTTGTTGTTGTTTATTATTGTTTCAAATGGATTGGAATAAATAAAACATATACTATTGTGCTTACAAATCATGTTTCAAATACGGATTCTTGAGTTTATTAAACAATCCCAAAAGGATTGCTCAAATAATGATTTTTTATCACTTGTGATAAAGTTCCTGAAGAACTACAAAATTATTGAAGGCACCTGAAGAGCTAATTTATTGTTGCATGGAGGAATAAAGTTACACAATAAGATTATATTCTCATAATTTTTTTATTCAGATATAAGATATCCATTTAAATTATTAAATATCTCTGTATTACGGGATATACTCTCAAGAAAATAAGTGTAGTGAATTTATACTACACTTATATTAGTGCAATGGAAGCACAAATTATTGTAAACCCGAAGTTTACATATTATATTATTTGTGCAATGGATGCACATATTATTGTAAACCAGAAGTTTACAAATTATATTATTTGTGGAATAGAAGCACATATTATCGTAAACTAGAAGTTTACAAATTATATTAAATTTATCGTTGGCAAGACCGGTTGGGTTATCCCGGATCTATTATGATGCAGAAACTAGTTGAAAATATGGAAATATATTGAAGAGCCAGGAGATTCTTCAATCTAGTAACTTTTGTGTGTTACTAGTTCTCAAAGGAAGTTGACAATTTAAGGGAATGAATCTCTCAGTTGTATAAGGTGATATATAAATCAGTACACCGATCATGTGAATCACTTGAATATTATATGACTTGAATCGATGTGTAACACCCTAAACCCCGCATATCATTTTCTAATAAAAAAATAATAATTATTAAAGCACGTAAGGGTGTCACACATCTTCATCAAATCAAAAGTACTTTATTTAGATTAAAAAAACGTCACAACGGAATAGTTTTCATAAACTTTAAAGTATACATCTTATTATCGTATTCAAAATTAACGCGACAAAATTTGAATCAATGATTTAATCAGAATAAACAATCAAACATATAATTACAGCAATAAATTAGAGCACGAATATAACATGAATTTATTAAAAGATTATGAATACAAGGAAGAAAAACATAACCCTTCACTACCCACATGAGTACACAACCCTTATGATGAATAAAACTCCCCCCTTACCTCTAGTTTGGAGAATATGATGAATCCCTACGGTGAAATCTCTCTTCAGGTTCTTCTTTCTATGTCACCTTGCTTTTTCTCTCCACAACCCTAGTTTTTCTTTGATCTCTAATCTTTTCTCTGTTTGTTGTAACCCTATTTTTATAATGCCCTCATCTATTTATATTTTATAATCATCAGTTAAGTTTGTTACTAATCTATTCAAATTACTATCTGCACCTCTCGAATTTGTTACTATTCTTTCTGTAACTACACTGTCTTGCTATTTACACTCTCCTATGCTTAAATCATTAAAGCATTACTCAACTCACTAACTACACCTCTTTTCTACCAAATTTTACTAGTCCACATTTGTTCGCACTCTACTTTATTATTCTCTCTAAAAACTATATTTTCTTCCTAAATATTATTTTCTCTCACTCTTTAACTGACTAACCAATCCATCTATCTTCTCCTTACCTATTCTTCTAATAAATACGAATATTTAAATTAATGCTACCTAACAATCAATACTATTAATAATAATAGCACTAATATTATTTAATAATAATACTAATAAATTAATATTTAAAATTTGGGGTGTTACACGATGCATCAACTAAATGATCACATATGGTTATTGTCAACTCACAACCAGAAGTTTGTGAGATTATTTTGTCAACAAAATTTGACTAAGAGTTTATTTTCTGAAATTTTTAGAAATCATTTGATAAGTATCATTTGTCAATTGAAATTGATATTGAATAGCATGTAGCATATGCTCATAAAAATGGACTTGAAGATCCATTCTTTAGACGTATAAAGTTAATTGTATGATTGATACTTATCAGACCATACCTTAAAACTCTATTTTGGTTATGAGACCATGTCTTATAAACTCAAATTTTGGGAATCAACAATCTTGTATGTATATTGATTTGTATCAAGCCAACGCATTACTATATATAAGTTCTCCCTTAATTTATCATTGGTTGTGGGTTAACAACCTAATATTTCTCATCTAAGTGGATGTTTGGATGTGTTGCGTATATCACAATTGCTCCAATATAATGCACTACAATAAATCTTGATAGAATATTGGGAAAATACATTTGATATGAATCTTCATCTATCATTAATTGTACTAAGCCAACTTGTTTACAGCCTAGTAGGCTGATTGTCAATTGATGGATTAGTTTTCCCAATATTAGGGGGAGATAATAAGCAGATGAAAATGTGAACCTGAAGTTCAAATAAATTATTTTAAAGAAAATATTATTGTCTCGTCTTGATCCTCAAAATGTAACTCATTTGCAAAGTTAAATAAATCAAATATCAACTGTTAATGCTCCAAACGAAATAGATGTCCATATCTAATATTGCAAATGAGTCTCAACCGTGCCTGAAGCATGGTGGATCAATCGGTTTCAAATATAAAAAGTCTCGAATAAGAAAAGGAGATTAAAGGAATGATAACCCAAACAAGGATATAGAAACTCTAAAAGAGTTTTATGACATAATTTATTTTTTCAGTTCCAGAAGAACTGATCAGGTACCTAAAACTTATGAAATATCGATAAATTATGTCATGAATGAAAGATCTCAATGGAATGAAATGGAACCGAAATGAAGTCAACGTCGACGTATTTTTGGATATATAATATAGCGCTATATGTTATAAGTAATAATGAGGATCATGGGTTAAAGTCTATTAAAGTTATAGATAATGAAAATATTTACAAATGAAAAGAGACAATTCTAGTGAAATCAAACTCGCTTCATAAAGCAAACTTTGTTTGGACTTGTAGTCCGCACACTTGAAAGTGTGAAATTAAATGGATATGCTATATTTTTCGCGCGAAAAGGGAATTAGACTGGAAAAATACATATATAGAGTTTGATATGTTCACTAGAAGTGAATTGGTAAATGTCTAACATTTATTTTTAAGAGACATATTCACCTGAAGTGAATTTGAGAACTTTTTCATACTTGATTATGTTCAGTAGCACATGAAAGGCTCAAATTATATTAAAGATGTGTTACAATTTATTTGTATGGCTTATTTAATAGCGATGATTATATGAAACTCCCTGAAGGATTACATCTGTGTAAAACATACAATCAAAACTATTGAAGAGATGACATCATTTGTCCATTTTAAGGATTTGAAATGAATTTGTTATAATCGATTTTATGATAATCGTATATATATTATTAGAACTCCTGAAGAGATTCTAAAATTTATTATATAAATATTGATATGAACAAATCTAATTGATTATGTACTAGAATGATTGTGATCTCACTTGATGTGAGTAAAGATCACGTCTTCAAGAAAAACATTAACAATTTGAATTGGTCAGGTGAGGATACAAATGTGTTTTGCTTATTATATATATCGTAGTATTTTTTTGTCAATATTAGTAAATACAGATATTGCGGCAGAGTCAAGCATACAATTTGTATCTTAGAGAAACAACACTATCATCCGATCATTTGAAAATGGTAGCACTACATTAAGGAAGTGGAGAATGCTCTTTGTTAAGGATTATTATTTCACACATACAAGAAACTTATGGTTTTCTAATTTTAAAAGGAGGTTCTTTCAACAACTCAATATGAAGATATCTCAAGAGCTGCTAATTTGGAGAAGAGTGTGGAGATATATCATTTATTCCTACAGAGTTACCGCCAAGTAAAGATTTTGAGTAACTAGTATAAAAGATTGTTTAAACTTCTTGGTCTCATATATAATTGTCTTTATGAGGGGGAGACAAAAAATTTCTACACTCTTTTTCCCTTAACCATGGTTTTATCCCATTGGGTTTTCCTAGTAAGGTTTTTAACGAGGCAGATTATGACACAAAAGGATGTTGTACTCTTTTTCCCTTCACTAGAATTTTTTTCCACTGGGTTTTTCTCTAGTAAGGTTTTAATGAGGCATATCCTTGATGGACATCCAAAGGGGAGTGTTATGAATATAATAAGTGGATATCCACAAACCCTTGTACTTATCTTTTAAGTGACAGCATATTACTTATCCTCTAAGTCACACCTATTTATACTTATCCCTTAACTACTTAACTCTTAAGTTATATCATTGTACTTCTCTATAAATAGAGACCACATGTAACATATTATAGACTATAAGAGAATAATATTATCATCTTTCGTTTCTCTCTCTCTATTCTCTACTTCTCTCAACTTTATTCTTGTTCCTATTTAGTTTCATAACATAAAGCATCTTATTAGTCTCGTGAGCATAACTCAGTTGATAGGACAATGCATTATTATATGCAAGGGTCGGGGTTCGAACCTCGGACACCCCACTTATTCACCTTATAAGGTGAATTCTAGCCACTAGGCTACCTGACCAAAAAAAAAAAAAAGCATCTTATTAGAATATGTCTATATTCATTGTATATTTGACTTTTAAATATGAATTATATTCATTAGCCATGAATTATATTCATTAGCAATTATGTACTTACCAAAATAGGATTAACAACAGTTGTATATTATTCTGAAATCATATCAATGAAAGGAATGGGATTACATTTCTACTTGGTATCAAACTTACAGATCCAAACCTAATTCTTTCTCTCCACAACCGATTCCCTTTCCTCTTTCCCTGCCATGTCTATGAGCTCATCCCCCTCAAACGATGAGAACGACACTTCGCTGAAATCAAACCCCTCTGGTCCACCTGCGGCAAAAACTAATTACCACACTGCCTTCTCCATCACCAACGTCAAAACCATCATCCCGATAACGTTGGATAATGACTCTGACCTGTATCTATCATGGTCCGCCCTTTTCACAATGCAAGCACGTGACTACAACGTCCTTGATCATATCATTCCACTGTCTGAAGAGTCAGCCATCAAAGTTGCGGCAACTATCACGGAAAACGATTTTGATCTTTGGAATCGTCTTGATACGGTGATATTGCAATGGATGTATGCAATCATCACACAATATATCCTTAACTCAATTCTTGTGATCAATGACACTGCTGAAGCATGTTGGAGCCGTATCGCCGCAATGTTTAATGACAACAAACATGCGCGTGTCGTTCAACTTGAAAATCAATTCGGTAACACCAACCTGGAAGATTTTCCATTCACCAAAGCTTATTGCAACTTACTTAAGCTTCTCTTCGACCAACTGGCTAACGTTGGCTCTCCTGTCACTAATACCTGTTTAGTATTTAATATGATTTCCGGTCTCACTGATGTGTATGCTGGATTTGTAATCTACAAAATCACGGTTAGAACTTGAAGAAACCACAATGATTCAACGTGTTGCCCATGGTTTTAACTCCTCTAATACAATGACACTCTTGCTCAAAATTGTATATGATGAAGATGTCACCCATAGCCCCCTCACTGATCACAACCGCGCCACACCAATAAACAATAACCGCGGTAACCGAGGCAAAAGAAACCACCGCAAAACTGGCGGCTGGAACACATGGCGAGGTTGAAGAACCGACTCCAACAACTATGGTGGTGGTGGACGCAGGCAGCAACAACATCAGTGGCAGCAATGGGGCCCTTACATACCCATCCTACGATTGGGGTAGACGCAACAACAATCCCAACCCTCAGGAAGGTAGAGTTCTTGGACCTAGACCTCAACAATCTGTTTTCAATGTCAACACACCTAACCCAACCGACATTGAAAATGCCATTCGCACTCTCAACCTTCCGCATCCGGACCCATCTTTGTATATGGACACCGGAGCCATTTCCCACATGACGTTCTCGCAAGGTAATCTCTCGTCTTATTTTAACTTGAGCTAAAAAAATAATATCATCGTAGGAAATGGTCACTCTATTCCAATTTATGGTTTTGGCAATACACAAATAACACCTTTCACCCTTCTCCTGTCCTAAAAAATGTGCTACATTCCCCAAATTTAATCAAAAACTTAATTTTGATTCGTAAATTTACTACATATAATAAGGTTTCAATTGAATTTGTCCCGTTTGTTTTTTCTGTGAAGGATTTTCAGACGGGGATGCCTCTAATGAGAAATGTGAGCCAAGGTGACCTTTACCCCATCACTACCGCCACCTCTACTAATAAGTCGAGGTTACAGTTTCCTTTGCAGCTTTGTCATCATCCCATTGGCATGATCGTTTGGGTCATCCGGGAGAAAATGTTTTAAATTCTCTTAGGCAAAACAAGTTGATTGAATGTAATAACTCTAGAAGATTACATTCTCATATTTGTAATTCATGTCATCTTGGTAAACTTGTTAAATTGCCTTTCATGAATTCTCATAATAGAAGTTTGTTGCCATTTGACACTACAAGAAATTTAGCATTTTGCGACACTTCATCTGCGACCCTTGCTTCAAAACTGCCTCAAAGTACACATTTGCGACTTTAGTTGCGGCTGTTTGGCCCAACTGTCGCAGGTTTTAAACAAAATTTTACAAGGCGCCTACTCAATTTCATAGTCCCGCTTTTGACCCAATTTTTTTATTCAAATCCAACTTTTTCTGAGTCTCCCACAACTTCTAAATCCTATTCCCTAATCTCCAATATTTAATCTTCAATATTACTCTTTAATCTCCAATTTCTAGAAACGTAACTCCAATTTCATCTCAATCTCGCATCAATTTGTCCCCTATCTGCTTCAGGCCTCAACCTCATCTCTCCTCAATCTCTCTTCCCTCACGTTTAACGATTCAAACCCTTTCTCTGTCAATCGCTTATGTTCACGTCCAATTGAAACCGGTGAATCGTTAAACTCGTGTTCTCCAACTTGTGCGACCTTCAATTCGCCGCTTTTTATTCCCTG
>Ga0315915_1006200_pt1 | contig 14689 bp, 17 predicted proteins | sample MpolbnodulesMG_FD_207738 | JGI IMG/M metagenome (GOLD analysis project Ga0315915, IMG submission 207738) | Medicago polymorpha root nodule microbial communities from Los Angeles, California, United States - branched nodules | ecosystem: Host-associated > Plants > Roots > Nodule | place: USA... | reverse complement strand
TTCCACTTGTGAAGAAACAAGTTCTGCGAACATTACTGTTATTCTTGTCTTGATGTAGAGACAAGATGCAGAGATGGTGGTTGCAGAGGCATGCGCAGAGTTAGTGGTTGTACAATTCGTATGTCAACGCTCTTACGCTTCTGGTGAAGTAGCTTCTGATGATCTTGCTTCTGATGACCTTGCTTCTGATGACGTGTCTTCAGGAGCGCTTTTCTTCAGGAGCATATTCTTCAGACGCATTTTCTTCAGATGCTTTAAGCTTCAATAAATTCCTTTGCTCTTTGACTTGTTCAATCAGAATTTCTATGAATGATTATTTGATTAAGATCCTGTACACTTTGAACAAATGTTTCGCATATCCAATTGACAATTTTAATACCTTGTTATCATCAAAACTCAAGAGGTGATTTTGCGAAACACCCTTTGTTCCAACACACAACGTCACACTAAGACGACGAATCGCGGAAGAAAAACGAAATAGATGTGAAAATCACTTATTTTTTGAGGGGTGATTTTAATAAAATGATCCTAAAGGGAAAGAGAAAAACGATTTAGAGGGGTGATTTTAATAAAATGATCCTAAATCACCCCTCTTTGATGGATGAAGGAAAAGAAACTAGGGTTTCGGTGGCGGCTCACACAAGAGAGAAGGAGAAGAGAGAGAGAGAGAGAGAGAGAGAGAGAGAGAGATTTGATTAAAAAAAATTTAATTTTTTGACTTCACTGTAGAAGCTCTCAATTAAAATACTTTTATTGAGGCAAATACATTTTTTTTAATGAATTGAGGCAAGTACATGTATCATTTTTTTTTAGGAGAGTACATGTATAAATTATTTTATAGTATTTTTATTTATATTAAATGAGTTTGTTTAAGAAATAAATTATATTCAATAAGTATGACATGCAAAGATTCATTCAATGAATTTTGTATCATCAACGTTGTAGATTCAGAAACATGAGTATTTCGGTGGCGTGAATATAGACATATTTGTAGGCATATGTGCTATGCCGGTTTATGCTATTAACGTGAATGTTGTAAGTTTGTTCGTAGATTCATTCGTTTTGTTTTTAGTGACTTTGAATTTGTATTGTATCGTATGTACTCTATCAATTTGAATAAACGAATATCGTTTATTTTTGTCAAAAAAAATGTGTAAATTATTTTTTAGTAGGTTTTTTATATTGAATAAGTTTTTATTTTAAAATAATTTATATTCAATTAGTTTTTATTTTTTTTATAGAATTATATTCGATAAGTATAGTACAGAAAATTTAACCCATGTTTTATAATCGGAAGTCAAAGAAAGTCCATGCCCGGCAAAGAAAAAGCCCACGTTTAATCTTACAGATTAAGAACATATCTATCTATTAATGATGATGAGTGAAAACCCTAGAAAACAGAGTAGAGAGTAAAACCCTAAAAAAACAAAGTAGAGAGTAAAACCCTAAAGATGGAATCCCAGTGCCCTTCTGCCTTCCCCACCTCTTCCATCCACAAGCACAAACACGTATCTGAGGATCACGCGCCTCCATTCCACCCTTCTTGCGACTCTTCGATTCACAACTTCACCGGTTCTGTGAACAGTTCAGCCGCTACTTCCGGTTCTGTCCCCGACTTTGTGGTTAAGGGAGAAGCCGCAACAAATATATTCACTGAAAAATTGCAGATAAGAGGTGGTTACAGTGCCAGGGAAGAGAGTCTTAAGAAAGAGGAAGAATCGGGATTACTCAAATTTGAATGCGTGTGCAATGATGGTGTTGATGACCATATGGTTTCGTTGATAGCATTGAAGAATATATTTGCCAGACAACTTCCCAATATGCCAAAGGAGTACATTGTCAGACTTGTTATGGATAGGAACCATAAGTCTATAATGGTTATAAGGGAGCCTAATCGCGTTGTTGGAGGCGTTACATATCGTCCATATGCAAGTCAGAGGTTCGCTGAGATAGCCTTTTGTGCAATTAGTGATGATGAACAAGTAAAAGGTTATGGTACCAGATTGATGAATCACTTGAAACAGTATGCACGTGATGTAGATGGACTGACACATTTTCTCACGTATGCTGATAATAATGCTATTGGCTATTTCATCAAACAAGGGTTTACAAAAGTGATTCACTTGGAGAAAGATCGATGGGAAGGGTACATAAAGGATTATGATGGGGGAACTCTCATGGAATGTAAGATTGATCCAAAGCTTCCTTATACTGATTTATCAACTATGATCCGTCGACAAAGACAAGCACTATATGAAAAGATTAGACAACTATCAAACTGTCACAATATTGTTTATGCTGGAATTGATTCTCAGAAGAGATCAGAAGCTGGAGGTATTCCTATTCCTAATAGAATTGTTGATGACATCCCTGGTTTGAAAGAGGCTGGATGGACCCCTGATATGTACGGTCATTCGCGGTTTAGAGCTTTAGATGGTTCTAATACTGACCATGCTACAAACCTAAAACATTTAACTGAGTTTATGCGTTCACTTCTAAAGGAAATGCATGATCACCCTGATGCTTGGCCATTCAAGGAGCCTGTTGATGCACAGAATGTTCCCGGTTATTATGAAATCATAAAAAATCCAATGGATCTAAAGACAATGAGCGAGAGGCTGGAGTCGGAACAATATTACGTCACATTGGAGATGTTTCTCGCGGATGCCAGAAGAATGTTTGAGAATGCACGTACCTATAATCCTCCAAAAACCATATATTACAAATGTGCTACAAGACTAGAAGCACACTTTCAAAGCAAAGTGACAACACTCCTCCAGTCTGGCTTCAAAATTCAGTAGAGACTTCTACAGCCCTGCATACTACTGTATATTTAGATTAATAGTAGATTTTAAAAATTAATGTTTTGGCCTACTCTTTTATTTTATCTTTATGACAGAAATCCTTCACTCTTTTATTAATTATATATTCCCTTGTTGCTTTAATTGTTTTTTTTTGATATGCAATGTGCCATGGGTATCAAGTGTTTCTGCATCTATACCATTCTAAAGGGTTAAATAAGTTTTTTGTCTTTAAAAAATTACAAAATTATCTGACATTGGGAGAAAATTGTATGACTATGTATTTTTCTGTTCATCACATTCACAACATGGATTTTTCTGTTCTACTATTTTTTTTCTTTCTGTAGACTAATATCGGCACATGGTCAAGAAAATGTAGCAAATGCGGCAAACCGGCCTACCGAAAGAGTTCTTGAAAATTGTTAATTTGTCATTTGTGTTGGTGTAGTAGAACAGAAAAAATTCATAGGAGGACTATCTTGTTTATCACCTTTAAATACTGCATTTCCAATCACTTTCTTAGTGGTACTTTTTTTTTGGTGAAAAACTTTCTTAGTGATAACGGAACTCTATCTCCGAGCAATATAAACTTCAATAATTGAGGAATAAAGATGAATGATCATGTAATAGAAAAGAGTAAATAGCTGATTTTTAGGAGGCTCCTGTGAACTTCCTGGCTCACCCACTAGATAGAAGATCAACACTTAGGCTTGCGGACGTTATGGTGTACGGATGCGTAGGTGGAAAACATGCTTGTGTAGACTTGACTGGGGTTTCACCACTTGTGCGATTAGGTGTCAGACCTTTTACCGTAAGACATGCAGCCCCTAAAGCTGCGTCAAGCAAAGGGGCCAAACATGAGAAAGCGTGTTCTGATAATCAACATGCTTTTATACCATTTGCTTTTGACACTTTCGGTTTCCTAGCACTAGAGGCTGTTGACCTTCTACATAGAGTTCAAAAGGTCATGCATAGCAATGTCATGTCTCCTAGGTTCATGAATGTTGTGTTCATGCGGATTGGTTTTGCCATCCAAAAAGGTCTTGCGGCACAGCTTGTTGCGCGCTTGCCTTCTATTCAAGTGTAAATAATGGTTTATATATATAATATATTTTTTAAAGCAAAAAAAAAATGTAAGGTAAATATGCCAGCAATTGGGAAATATTTATGCATTTATAAAAAGAATAATGAACTGGTTGCAATCATGATGTAGACATGACTCTTGTGTTAGATGCATCTGCTATAGCCTAATTTAGACTTGACTCGGTTATAAATTAATATGTGATAATCATGTATACTTAGTTACATGTACAGAATCCAAAATGTACAAAACATAATGATTTGAAGAATAACCAAGAAAATGAGAGGATAGGAGCCAACAAGAAAACCATAAGACAAAATAGACGAAGCAACTCTCCTAAAGTAAGAAAATCCGAGACAAAGAATGAACAGAGAGAATATGGAAGACACAGCAAAATAGAAGACGAAACAACAAAGGTCTGAAGCAGGCGAGGCTCATGACGACGAATGAATCTACTGGGCTGTTAGATTCGACCGGAAGCGGTACTTGAAGCATTTTTATCTTCTCCTCTCTCTGTCTCCCTCTGTATTTTTTAAGTTTCAATGTTTCTGGTTTTGTTTTCTAATTGAGGATGGTGAAAGTGGAGTGAAGATGGAAAATGTTACAGTTCTCTAGGAAATGAATGATCATTGATATTTGATAATGAAATGGGACTAACTGTTTGCAAATGCAAGGTCATGTTCAGCTTAGCCACTGTTTTCTGTTGGTTTATTGATGCAATATAAGTAATTAAAAGATATAGATTGTATCTACATCAGTGTTTTTGCATATGAAATTTCTAGCAATTATTTAGTATATTAATTATATATCTTCTTTCCTTTAATTTCTATTACTATGACTCGACCAAAAATTCAGTTACACATGAAATATATATATATATATTTTTTTTGTGTGAACCAGTTCTCCTCTGCGTGCAAATGTGAAGGCTAATACCCAGATGGACGGCAAACTCTCCATACGAGTAAAGATAAACTTTTTTTTAGGGGAAATGAAATATAAACTTTTGTATAAGGATAAAATGAACCTCTGTATTCTTTTCAATCAACTTATGGGCTCCCCTGTTATTTTCATGAGCGCCCCCATCAATCGATTGCTGGGATTCTCTTCTCTGTGTTGCGTTTCCACACCATTGACTGTGACTGTGGTCTTTTTCTCACTTGCTGGACCTAAAATTGTTAGAGGTTGGGGTGGACGACTGGATATTTTCTCTCCTAAACATTGTCACCTAGAATTTTATGATTTGACAGGTAACACTCGTCAGGCCTGTCACTCTTAATGATTCGCTTACCATGGAATTGTGTGGGCTTCGGAGCCCGCGAAAAGTTTGAGCTTTGAAGAATCTTACTTTCGATAAAGGTCCCAACCTTGTTTTTCTCTCGGAAACAGAAAAACAGGATTTCAAGTTGCAGGTTTTAAGGTATTTTAATGGTTATTCTAATTTGATTGTTGTAAGATGTATTGGTGATGGCCTGGATGCTATTGGTGGTTTGCATTTGAAAAAATGACGTTGATGTTTCTATTTTATCTTTCTCTAATAATCATATTGATATGGTGGTTAAAATGAATGATGGAGAGCACAAGTGGAAAGCAGGAGTGGCGTTGTGCCGGGGTTTATGGTTGACTTGAAACTAATAATAAGCACCATACATGTGATCTTATTCATCATCTTGCTTCCTCTTACTCTAGTGATAAATGGATGTCGTTTGGAGATTTTAATTTGATCCTCAATTGAGATGAGAAACAAGGCGGAAATGATCCATCAACTACACTTGTTAACTTATTCATAGACACATTAAATCAACACAATTTGTGTGATCTTGGATATGTTGGAGGCCACTATACTTGGCAAATTTATCAAGATGGTGAGAGTAATATTAAAGCTCGGCTCGATAGATATGTTGCTACGTCTTATTAGTTATCTCTCTATGATTCTGCGTTGGTCTGGTAAGACACTCCTGAGATCATATGCCCATATTATTACTCCTTTGTGTTAAACGGGGTAGGAGGAATGAGGACGACTTTGAAAATCAAGTCTTACATGCTTGGAATTCAAATTCCTATCTTCTAACAAAAAAATTCCAGCATGCATTGGTGATTTTTCTAGGTGGGGTGATGCTCGATTTGGTGATGTGCCAAAGAAAATAAAAGAAGTCCAACATGAACTTGAAAAGATTAATGCTAGATCGAATAAAGGGATATTATGAACAATATTAACTATCTTGAAAGAACCCTAGACAACCTATTGGAAAGCGAGGAAACATGGTGGGCTCAACGTTTAAGGGCATTATGGCCGCAACATGGTGATAAAAGTACTCTTTTTTTTCATCATAAAGCCTCCAAGAGAAAGAGTATAAAATGCATGGATATGATTATTCATTAACACATTGAAAAATTTATAGGGGATGATATTGCTCATACTTTTACGCATTTCTTCCAAGATATTTTGTCATCAACAAAACCTTCCAGAATTGATGAAGTGATTGAGATTGTGCATGATAGAGTCACAAATGATATGAGGAATGTGCTTAATCAACCTTTCACTAGAGATGAGGTCCATGCAACTCTTAAAAGTATGAAGCCAACAACTGCTCCTAGCCCTGATGGAATGCCAACTATCTTCTTCAAATAAAAATTTGCACATTATGGGGATGAAGTCTCTCATATGGCTTTCAACATTCTGAACTTTGGTGGTGACCCGAGTAGCTTAACCATACATTTATTTGTCTCATTCCAAAGAAAAAGAATCATACTCTGGCAGGTGAACTCAGGCCAATATCTCTCTGTAATGTCATTTTCAAATTTGTGCCTAAAAAGTTTGAAATTAATCCTACCCAACATAATTGATGATTCACAAAGTGCGTTTGTTCTTCGTAGATTAATTACAGATAATGTGTTAGTTGCCTTTGATATCTTTCATTATATGAGAAACAAATGGTTGTCAATAAAGGTTTTGTGGGACTAAAGCTTGATATGTCAAAAGCTTATGATAGTATTGAATGGCCTTTATTTACAGGTTGTCTTGCAAAACATCTCTCTGTAATTATGAATTGTATCTCCATTGTCTCATTTTATGTTCATTTAAATGTTTATTCGGTTTGTTGAGTTTTTTTTTTGGTTTTAACAAAAAAGTCTCATTTCAATGGATCTATGCATGGTATCCAAATTGCCAGATGACCACCTAATCTGTCTCTTTTGTTTTTTTTTGCCTATGACAATCTTATCTTCTATAGAGAAACAGAAAATGATGCTGAGAATTTTCAAAATATTGTCCAACTATGTCAACAAGCTTCGAGACAATTTATCAATCTTGACAAGTCAGAGATTTCTTTTAGCAGAAGTGTTCCTTTAGACAGATATATTTGAGTTCCATAGATTGATTCCTTTTAAGGCAGAAGAGACTCCATCCAAATACTTCAGTCTCCCTTATTTTCTTGGAAGATCCAAGAAACAAGTGTTTTATTTTGTTCAAGATCGTGTGTGGAAGAGTCCTTGAGCAATTGTAATCTAGTGAAATTATAGTGAAATCCTTTGAAAGTGCAAGGGGATTGGACTACTTTTGTGTTGTGGGAGGAATCAATATAAATTGCTTTGTGTCTTGCTTTGTGGTGATTTAGATATATTGAAAATATGCTACATAAAAAAAATGGTGTATCGTCTTCATTTTATTTTGTTGTTTATTTTTTGAAAGGTAGGATATTATATGAGAGTGATTTTTATATATGAGAATTGTAGGAATAAATTAGGCTAAACTAAATTAGAGATCATTTAAGTTATTTAATTGTAATAAATTAGTCCTTTAATTTTTTTCATATATACTAGATCCTTTAGGTTAATTAATTGTAACAAGTTGGTTTTTTAAGTATTTTCCATACCAATTAGGTTTTTAAGTCATTTAACCGTAACAATTTGGGGATTTTAAATTTTAAAAATGTAAGTTATTCAAGCCTAAAAGTTACAATTAAATAACTTAAATGACGTAAGTGGTACTAAAAAACTTAATGACCAACTTGTTATAATTAAATAAAATAAATGACCTATGTTATAATTTAGCCAATAAATTACAACTATTAGGTTAAAAGTCTCTAAAAAAAACTATTAAATTAAAAATGTATTGAACTATGCATACTTATGCCTAGTCATAGAGTTAGGTTTGTATTCATATTCAACTATCGAGTCATTGCCATTGAATCAATCATTTATTTTGGTCACGATTGGAAGTCGATTGATACAATGGATTTCGTGAATAGTGATCTTAACTAAACTAATTTGTACTAATATTAAAGAACTTGCAACTACATTTAACGAACTTTAACAATATTAAATTATAAAAAACCGCAAATAATTTAAAAATTATAAACTAGAATTTATGATCTTGTAATCAGACATAAACCACCTATAGAGATACAAATTGATTCGAAAAACCAAAGAGAATAGTGTTAAAATATAGGGAGAAAAAAAACTAATATTTAACTACATTGATGCACACAGGTTGAATGAGTATGTTGATTTCAACTGCAGCAACTTCTACCCAAAACATTAGACTATCCACAACAGAGCACCCCGAATTGAGTGCTTAAATGGGTCCCCTATGTCCACATCACTTATTTTACAGTAATACTTAATAAACACTTTTTTCCTCCAACCTAGCACCTCACAATAAATTATTAAATAAGTCCCGCAAATAATTCAATATCATTACATTTCAACAAAATTTATTTATTTTATTAAGATTTATTAAATGGAACCCGCGAAAAATGAAGAGAGAGGGTGCTTCCATAGCCACCCTTCTCCATAGGCACCCATTTATTATACTCTACAATGGGGGTACTTATTTAATATGGTGCTAAATAGGTGAAGCACCCACCATTGTAGATGGTCTAAGGGCTTTCACGACTATCCCTACCTTCGGCTGGTAGTCCACCATATCCAACTTTGATTCCATGAGTCTCATCCAATACATTAGAAACCCTAACCTGGATATTTTTATATATACCTTCAGCAGTTTTTACAAATGCCTCTTCAATATTTTCTCTAGATTTTGCCGAAACCTCCATAAACATCAAACCATTCTCCTTCGCGAATTTCTCACCTTCTTCGGTACTCACAACGCGATTACCCGCGAGATCGCTCTTGTTTCCAATCAACATAATGATCATATATGAACTTGCATGCTGTCTTGCATCTTCTAACCAAGTAGCCAAGTGATTAAATGCTTCTCTCCTTGTTATATCATAAACTAGTAATGCACATGCTGCTTTTCTGTAATATGATCTTGTTATTGATCTGAATCTTTCCTGACCAGTTATGTCCTATAATTGTAACTTGACTGGATTATTATTTATGTTGATTGTTCTGAAACCGAATTCGACACCAATTGTTGCATTGTGGAAGCGTTGAAAGCGGTTGTCTGTGAATATAAGTAGAAAACATGATTTTTCGATTCTAGTGTCGCTGATTATTATGTATTTGAAGGCATATGAGCGAGACATTTTTTTCTACGAGAATTGTTGTGAAAAAGCAAAGAGGGAACAAGGAACGGATGTAGAGATTTGTTTTTTTTAAGTGGGATAGTGTATAGAGAATGAAAGTGAGGAGTTGTGATGGTTTTTTTAAAGCGAAGCACCAATAACTCAAATAGTCAAATTTATAAGGATACAAATCCTACTTAAATAGAGAAACTAACCATCAAGATAATCGCTGACCGTTAACAAACTAGTTAATCTTCCTTAACAAAAACAACCTAATCTTAAATTAAGAAAAAAAAAACTACCTAATCTTAAAATAAGATATAATATATACGATAAATCTATATCTACACTTCTATTAAGGGGATTAAATCCCAAGAATTACACCAAAAAGAGAAAAAAAAAACCCAAAACCCCCAAAGAAAAGTCATCAGCACCCTCAAAATGCTGAAACCCCTAACAACAGCTCCTCAAAGAAACCAACACCACCAATAGTGATCAAAAAGGTACCCGAATTGATTTTGCTTCAAATGTTCAGCTTCGACCACCGCTCAAGTTCCGGTCAAACGGAGGAGACATCCTAACAGCCTAAAAGGACATGCGTCACAAACTTGCCCACAAGACTCCCAACACAAGTCAAAAAAGCACCCCTAACTCACGAACCACCAGGGAAGACACCTTAACCTGTCCAAAATCTCGACCCCATGAATAACCCGATGCCAAAATCTAAAGACAGAAAAAAAGTGGAACAGTAGCGCAAAGAGAACTAGCTCAAACACAAACGAATCAAAACAAGCCACCAAAACAACTTGCGTCACCACCACCTGAATAGACCGGCGCACACCCCAACCCTCGGCTAGACAACCACAAGCCACCACGATCCTTATGACGACAATGATCCGGGAGTTGCGAAGGAGGATTAATCGTGAATAACCTACACCCGCTGGCAATTGAGCAGTTAGGACGGCTAAAGGTGCAACAAACGACCATTCCGTCAACTCAAAACATTTACACACATAGCTCTTTTGAGCAACAACCGCCAAGCAACCAAATCTTAATCCAAGAGAAGGAGGCCTCCAGCGACAAGGCTCCGAAGGAACAAAACGGAAACACCAACAAAACACAGCCCCAACAACACACAAGAACCGCCCTGAGAATGAAGTGAATCACCAAAAGGCTGAGGGAGATCTAGAAAGTCTCGACCCTAGACCCTTGATAGGACACAACACCTAAAACCACAAACACAACAAAACAAACACATAAAAACTAAACATAGAACCACCAAGAGGCTGAGGGAGATCTAAATAGTCTTGACCCTAGACCCGAGACAGAACCCAACACCTAAAACGGAAACACAACAAAACAAGCACAAACAAAACAGACCAAAAAACATAGCAGTGAACCACCAAAGGGTTGAGGGAGACCTAAAATAGCCTCGACCCTAGTCCCTTGACTGAACACCACCCTAACACACAACCACAACACAACAAACAGACAATTGGATACAACACGAACAAACACCACCGAGGACGCACCAACAGACACGAACAAGACCAGCAACCAAACACGGAGACCTGAGCCGGACACGAACAACCACCAGTTCCCGCAACCACCACAGCCAGCCGGCAAAACAACCCACCGAAAGTGAATAATGCTGCAATCTGAACAGCTCCCCGAAAGTGAACAGATCCGCGATCGGAAAGTAGCAAACCACCACCAAATCTAGCACAGAAAACGAACGGAGAGGCGGAGACGCTCAAGGAGAGCTTCACGGAGGCGCTCGAAACAAACAAAGATGACTGCTAGCCAAAACACCTACACAAAGAGATCCCGTCGTGACAACCATAGCTTACCCCGAAAACGAACCAAAACAATACCCTTCACCGGAAAACAAAGCACGGCGGCGCCGGAAAAACGGATCATGGCGGCAGATATGGAAAGCAAAACGAGCAGCAAACCGGCGCCGACGGGAAAGGGGTGGTGCGGCCGTAAAAACGGTGAGCACCACCAGACATACTATCTACATCTTGTAAACCACGATTTGGATTTTGGAGAAGAGAAGAAAAAAGGAGTTGCTTAATTTTTTGAGAGAGGTGGGATGATCTGTTCTAGAGAGAGAAAAAGGTTCTCTTGAACCTCTATAATTGCCAAAGGCCAGTGTCTCATTTATAAGATTGATGTCATTTTCTTTTGCTGACAAATTATCTATTTGATTATATGATTGATTATTGCTTGTTTAAACTAGACAAATAATTCCTGATCTGAAGAATCTAGTGAAAAGATTTTCGGTTATTAACGACAATCTAATCTATTGCAATTTTAACACACACAGATACATATAGTAATGTTTATGTTAGATTTCATTTACTATTCTTTAATGGGGATTTTTTTTAATGAAATTAAATGACTGTAAAAATAAGATAGAGAGCACAGGTTTGCAAAGATCGTCCAAATGGAAAATGCTATTTATCCCAAAAACATTCTTCATGATAACATAACGATAGAGAGCACAAGTGTAACAACAAATTTCGATCTCATTTGAGTGATGCTAAATACAGCGACAGATTAGAGAGCACAAGTGTAACAACCAATTTCGATCTCATTTGAGTGATGCTAAATACAACGACAGATTAGAGAGCACAAGTGTAACAACAAATTTCGATCTCATTTGAGTGATGCTAAATACAACGACATATTCTATCACGAAAGCATCGCGATTTTGCCGTTGGCCAATTAAATCACGTATTTGCCAGAAAACATGGGTGGGAAGTTGTATTGCTACATGTGCTAGCTGACTAATTTTTAATTAAAAATCTTCCCTCAAAAATTGTTAGGATTTAAGCCTATGAGGAGAGCCAAACCCAAAAGACTAATCCTAACATTACCACTAGATGGGAAGACTTTAATTTCTGCTAATGGAACTTTTGAAGTTGGTTTCTTCCGTCCTATTGGAAATTCAAGAGGACGATATTTAGGTATGTGGTATAGAAATTTATCACCTCTGACCGTCGTTTGGGTGGCCAACAGAGAAACACCTCTGCGGAATAATTCAGGAATCTTGAAACTCAATGCAAATGGACTTCTTGTGATTCTCAATGGTGCAAACTGCAAACGACACTATTTGGTCGTCTAACATGTCAAACAAGGTCATGTATAATTCATATTCAATAATTGCGCAGCTGTTGGACACTGGAAATCTTGTGTTGAAAACGGGGAAGGGCGATATTTTGTGGCAGAGTTTTGATTATCCATGTGATACATTGTTGCCAGGAATGAAACTTGGATGGAACTTAGTAACCGGTCTTAACCGGTTTGTGACATCTTGGAAAAGTGCAGATGATCCAGCAAAAGGAGAGTATTCTGTAAAAATTGACAAGAGAGGATTTCCCCAACTAGTTATTATGAAGGGATCTGTCAATAAATTTAGAATGGGCTCCTGGAATGGCCTTGGTTTTACAGGATATCCAACTCAACAATTGAAGCGGAAACAAAGATATAAGTTTGTCTTCAATGAAAAGGAAGTTTATCATCAATATGAAGTTCTTTATAGCTCTGTTGTCTCAATTTATTCGGTGTCCACTTCAGGCAATTTGCAGGCTTTAGCTTGGACAAGTAAAAAAAGTAATAGAATAGTTATCTTCACCGGCGGAGAGGATTCGTGTGATAATTACGCCATGTGTGGTGCTAATTCTGTATGCAATATGGAGGGTAACATCCCAAGATGTGAATGCCTCAAAGGTTATGTTCCTAGGTTTCCTGAACAATGGAATATGTCATATTGGTCTAGCGGCTGTGTTTGTGTTGAAAGGATAGAATCAATTTGTGGAGACAATGATTTAAGTGGCTTCTTGAAGTACAGCGAAATGAAATTGCCAGACACTTCTTCAGCATGGTATAACAAGACCATATGAACCTTGTCGAATGTCAGAAGTCATGTCTTAAAAATTGTTCGTGTACAGCTTATGGAAATTTGGATGTCTGACATGGAGGAAGTGGCTGTTTGCTTTGGTTTGGTGATCTAGTTGACATGAGGAAATACTCACAATGGGGACAAGAATTTTATATCAGAGTCCCTTCTTCGGTACTAAATGAAATTGGTAAAACATTTTGTATTTATCTATTTTTTGTTACGTCATATGCCTTTCCTTTCTCATATTGGTAGTACTAGTTTTCTTTATTCTAACAAGTAGGAGAAATGAGGTATGACAGTTGAAGCAAAGTTCGATAGCTAACGATGTTAATGTTATTAGTCATGCAATCATGCTTGTTAATCCCATTTTGTAACTTATTTTTCCGTTTTTAATCCCATACGAAGGGTTACATTGAACACTCTTACTAGCCATATATTTGTGTAAGTTTCAGTTGAATAATTGTACAAGTATTTGATGATTAATCATGCTTTGCGTCTTTCAGAACCGGCTTCTGTTAATGGCCATCAAAACAAGAAGAAGATAGGAATCACTGTGGGCGTGACTTCTTTTGGATTAATTATACGTGTTTTCTTAATAATACGTAGAAAGCGAGGTAACTTCCTTACTCGATAAATTAATCATATACATAGTAAGCAATCTTCTATTTTAGTGACATGTATGATAATTCTACAATGTACAATATCTATATCAAAAATAATTTCAAATTTTGGTACATATTATTAGACATAAAGAAAATGTGATGTGCTTGTGATAGTATTTAGTTTTTTGATAGTTATCTTATACTTTTCAGTGGCAGCGAGAGTATATCATCTTGCAGCATTTCCATGGCAGAAAGAACATTTTAGATTGATACAGGAAGACATGGATCTACCAATATTTGATTTGTCAAACATTGTTAAAGCCACTAATAATTTTTCTAGTGGAAACAAACTTGGGGAAGGTGGATTTGGACCTGTTTATAAGGTAACATAACCATATACAATTGTTGGTGGTATTCTAGAGGTGGTATGTTATAAATTATACTGTTGCAGGATTTTGAGTGGAAACGTGACTTTTTATACTATACTTCCACTGGTGGATGAACATTGAAAAAAATTGATTTTGTTGAATTCACCACATACTGCCTACTTTCAACTTAGCATTACAAAGCCTTTATATAGACTAGAAGGAAACTAATAGAGAATACAAATAGGTTGATAACAAACCTACCATAAACCTAAATAAAGACAATCATTATGATGTGATGGTTACAATTCTATCATAATGCTTCCTAAAGATAGTGGTGGTTACAATTCTATCATAATGCTTCCTAAAGATAGTGGCGGTTACAACACATTAATTTTAACACTCCCCCTTAATGTGTTGCTCTTTAACTCCCATTGCTTCTCTAAGTTGCTGAAATCTTCCTCT
>Ga0315915_1006198_pt1 | contig 14690 bp, 4 predicted proteins | sample MpolbnodulesMG_FD_207738 | JGI IMG/M metagenome (GOLD analysis project Ga0315915, IMG submission 207738) | Medicago polymorpha root nodule microbial communities from Los Angeles, California, United States - branched nodules | ecosystem: Host-associated > Plants > Roots > Nodule | place: USA... | reverse complement strand
TTTGTTAAAAAAATTATAACAAAAACATATTACATTACAAAACTCTTAAGTGCAGTAATTATACAAAGACCATTTAAAGCGCTTAGACTTGTGGTCTTTGTATTTACATCAACTTTTCACCATATAAAATTCTTGTAATTTGTCTTGATATTTCAATAAAATTCTTTGTTTTTATTTTTAGTATTCTTTTATTTTATTAGGACGTTCATCTTTATGATGAGTGAGTAGTCTCTCTTATGTCTTGGATCATAAAAAGTAGTTATATGATAAATTTCCACAATCCCTTTCTTTCTTTTGTTGTGGTAATTCAAAATCATAATCTAACTTTAACACTTTTCCAAACAGATTATGGTATGATTGTTAGAACTTGAATAATCAAGAGATTTATATGAGAACAACGAGATCATAAGATCATTAGTTGTAATCATTCAAAACTAATGTTATCAACGAAGTAAGGAAAGTTGAAGTTGATAGCAACTGGATTGAATGATTGTGACAAATACACCAAATTCAAACACGAGTAATCATAGAAAATGCCCCGACAACTAACAATCTTAAAATTGTTAGTTGAGTTAGGTCTCACATGTAAATGAGAATATTTCTAATATTATATTTTTTAACCTAATCCTATAATTAAAATGATCATTAATTTAGAAATAAAATAGAGAATTGGAAACATTCAAAATTTTATTTATTTATTTCTAATAAAAAAAAATAGGGATTAGCATTTACCATTTAGAGTAAAAAGTGATTCATTACCCCCCAATAAATTTTATTTTCAACAACAATGTCTTACCTTTACATTAGCTGCTCGATCAAGTTAAGTTACTCTCTTTTAATTGGCTCAGGGCTAAAACGATTAATTTCGCCTACACTTACCATGAGTGGTGGCGACATCCATTATTGTGTATGGGTATCTCTTATGTAATTTTTTGATTTTGTGCGGCAGCCTTCACTTGTTTTTGCTTCGCTGATTTCGTAAAAACTCTTGCTGGCCTCCTTTAGCACACCTTGTGCATGGGGGGAGGGGTGTCAAGTGAAGATCCAAAAAACGTTTATTCTTTGGCTCGATTGAGAGGTTTTCACGTAAATATTAGAAATATTGTGTGTTTAATTTTAGCGATAATATTTTATTGATCGGGTATCCAACACAAAATGACTACTTTTTGGTTGTATTTAACATTAAAATACACATAAATAAATAGATATCGTACGTATTTATCATAAAAAATTAATAGAAGATTTATCATTTCCCATAATTTATAAGACAACAATCACAAATGTTGTCTCCTCATGATTATCACAAGGACTCGATTACCCAACTTGATTTGAAGCCTAATCGACTAGTTTAAGAGCTTGGGTGATGAACAGTTGGAAACATAGTTGGCAAATAGTGTCTCTTTTGGAGCATACTATATGATATGAAAATCGAAATTCGTAGTGACAAAAGGCCCTTAAGAAGAGTGAAATATTGAAGAGGGGTATTAGTTATCTTACCTATATATACCTGAGAAATGTTAGGGTCACACCTTCTAACTCTCATGTTCCGTTTTAGCCGCCGCTGAAACATTTCTACATGGACATCATTTAGCCGTCTTCAATCCGTTTTAGAGATAGGAATTCCATTTCTTATGACATAAAACTGGGTTCCATCTTTAATTTTCGTTGGATTCGATTTTTGTTAAAGATTGCAGAAGATTTTTCCATTAATATAATGATGTATAACATCATCTACAATTGAAAAACATATTCTTTTGGTGATTGTTCACAAAAGATATTCCAGTTGATTTGTTCATGTGGCATTATCTGGGAAAAAAACTACTTAGATCTGGAAGTCTTTTTATATTTTAGCATAAGGTTGCAATGAGTATTTGTCAATTTGGGTTAGAAAACTTACATTACCAGACTATAATTTTCCAGAACGTGAAATGTTAAGACAAGTATGGTGAAAGGTTGTGTCTTCGTGAAGATGAAAAGTTGAAGTTCACAATATAAAATAAATAGTTAGACTCTTGTAAAATAGAACCGGTAACAGGTCAACAAATTAAAAAGGTTGATGACATGTTCTGTTTTTATTAGAGTGTGTTAGGGTCACACCTTCTAACACAAAGGACGGTGATTCTCTCTATGATCATTGTCCCATTAAAAACTTGAATCCTCCAAAACTTCCATACTATATAATAAGTTAATTTTTATAAAAAAAATTGCGTAATTATTATTTGATCAAAAGTAATATCTTATATTTTCAAGATAAAATTTCTATTTGTAGATTTCTTAATCATTGTCATGAGAGCACCGGTTAGCAAAACCCATATAATAATGATCAACATTATGATATTCTTTTTTTTTGAAAAAGTTAAACTAGCCCACCCAAATTAGCACCAGAGAGAATCGAACCTGATACCTCGAGGAGGAGGACACTCCTAGATCCCAAGCCAATTACCACTAGGCCAACCCAAGTGGGCTAACATTATGGTATTCTAAAGTTCAATTATTTAATGTTATGTTATTTTGTAATATTTAATTGTTTTAAAATGAACTTAAACTTTTAAATAATTTTACTTTGAAGATACAGATGTAAAAAAACTAAGTGCCAAGTTGTTGGGAAGTCCGAATAGCATCAAAAGCAGTAGCAATGAACTAAACGTCTATGATCTTAAAAGACTTAGACATCACATCTACATTTAAATTGTAAGATGTCAGATATATGTGTCTCATCTCTTATATATTCAACATTTTATTCATATCTAGTCGATACGAGACATAATACTCACACTTAGTTTCCAACACAAATTATTTCCCTAATGAAATAAACAAAATTAAGGTCCCTCTTCGACCCCGCAGCATGCCCACATCATATGGTTGATTTGATTATACACACAAGGAAAAATAATAGTGGGAAAGGGGAAGCAAACGTTTCAAAACCTCTTTAAATTCGTCAAAAAAGTAATAAAAATTAGAGCCTTCAAAAGTGTCTTATCATGGTTGTATCATTTTTTATCAATAAGATATGATTCTTTGAGCATCATCTTTGAACGTGTCACACAATTAAACTTAACCAAGAATTAACTTTTGGAACTAAACAAACGGTAAAGACGTTAATCTTTATCTCTTTTTAAGAAAGATACACTAACCCCAATTAATATTTATATATACTTATAACTTAGGCTAAAGTTTTACTAATTTTCTAATCATTGTCCTTTATCATTCCGACATACTTTATAATAGTTCCTAGTTAATTGCTTCCCACAATCTCATCATAATCACTTTTACAATTTGATTATTATATTAATTATCTGCAAAAGCCGTCCATAAGTAGCTAAGTGTCAATTTGGCTTTTAATTCCATTTGTTATTAATTACTAGTACTTTAGATATTTTCTTGCTTTCAAGTGACCTCAGAAGATGATGAAAAATGAGGTCAATTTCCATTTGCTGAAATAGTTTATATGTGAAGAAAGAATAATGCTCAACCAAGAGAAAAATTCAAATCCAAATTCAAAATACCACGTGGTATGTAAAGTCAGCTCATTTTGACTTTGAATGGAGTAAGTGGACCTGGATGTTCTCAAGCACATATGACACACACAAGATCTATTTCTGTTCCTCTTAAAAAAAAATACCTATTTCTATAGAAGAAATTTTTTTTTCCTCATTCCATTGTCTTTTGCTACAAGCTTTGCTTAATTAAGTACCACTCTTTTTTTGAGAGGCATTACGTACCACTCTTGTAGATGTAATATTTTCAATATTAATTAATCGAATTATTGATGACGTGTAAAATTATTCAAATTGTATTTGTTATTATATGACCATGACAAACATGACTCGGTATCTACATGGCAATATAGTTTATATCTATTGTATTATTTAGCTCGAAATTAATTAAAAACACAAAAACAAAATTGGATTTTTTTTTTGCCATAAATCCGAACTTTATCATAATTTTTTTGAGTGAGTTGGGTCTATTTCCCTTAGAGACAATATATATAAGTTAATAATTTCTAAATTTATTTCTTGGCAATTAAGTTGGTATATTTATTTAATACCGTTGAACAATTTTTTTTACTCTCTCTGATCCTATTTTTCAGAGAAAGTTGTGTGAACTTTAAACTAATTACATAAATTTTTGTTGACTAAATTTTCTCATAAATATAAAACTAGAGGGAATTGTTGTTCTTTGTTTTTTCATAGAAAAAGTTTGAATAATAAGTATTAGAGTAACAAAGGTAGTCCCACTTATTATAATCGAAAGAATCTGATTAGACGCTTTCTAAGAATGTCATTTGGTTATTCAATCAATATAAAAAGTATAGTAAGGTTTAAAGTCATCTTAATTGTTATCAATCTTGAAAATTAGCTGAATAATCGACTAAGAATTGTATAAGTAAAAAAAGTACATTGTTAAGTGTGGTATTTATAGACAAAACTAATCATACCAGCCAAAATATTATGGCCTATAGAATTGAGTCTCGTTGGACTATTTTGTGGGTAATGTGTAATCTTTCTTGTTGTTGGGTATGTGTGTCTCTTCATGCCTTCTTCTTCATCATCATCATCATCATCATCATCATCATCATCATCTCCTCCTCCTCCTCCTCCTCCTTATTATCCTCCTTCTCCTTCTCCTTCTCCTTCTCCTTCTCCTTCTAAACAAACATAGAACTCATTGCCTCTTATAAACAACCATATTCTCGCTTTAGGAGCGATACTCGTTCCAGGATGTCTTATCGATCAATTCTCGGATTATTGCAGATGTTTTGTTCTTCATGATACCTCTTGTTGATGCGTCTAAGAGAATTCAAGTGTGTGGCTTGAGACCATTGGTGAAGGTTAAGGTGATCTCCTTCTCGGAAAAATTTATGCCCCGGACACCGCTTGAGTAACAACTTGTATCTTTTTCATGCATCATACAAAGTTTCTCTGTCTTCTTGTTGAATACTGGAAATTTTGTGCCTATTCTCCAAGTTTTGTTATTGGGAAAAGGCGATTGAGAAACACCTTCTTCAATTGGTACCATGTAGCTATGGTACATGGTACCACTTGGAATTATGTTGAGTCAATCCTTTGCTCGTCCACTTAGAGAGTAGACAAAAAGGAAAACCTTTTGTCGGACTCTGAAACTCTAGTTGGGTTGATAGTATTGCATGCTTCTAAGAAATGTGTCAGGTGAGATTATAGATTTCTGATTCCTTACCTGAGAATTTGTTCTTCTTTACAGTGGCAAAAACATCAATTTTAATGTCAAAGAGAACGGGGTTTACCGATTGGAATCATTGGGCAACTTCGTCGAGGTCTTGAGCCTCCCATATTATTCAGGTGTGATGCATTATACATCTTCCATTCTTTCGTCAAATGAGAGTGGAATAGGTGCTTCTAGTTTTGCTTCTCTTACTCCCCAAATGATTGTTTTGGATTGCTCTGTTGGTATTATCGACGACGGAGTCGAATAGGAAAGTATCTAAATCTGCATCAAACATAAAACAACTCGTAAGGATTTTAAAAATAGCGTCCGGAAAAAGATTAGACTATAGCAACAAAAAAATGATTTTTTTTTCCGGTTCTTGGAGTACATAGAAAAATAAAACAAACTAAAAATAAAAAGAACTAAATCTAGTCTTACTAAAGATTCCTAGAAACTAAAAAATAATTTAAAAATCAAATATTTTTGTGATTTTTGAAAATAAGATAAGAATAGAAAAACTAATCTAATCTAATCTAATCTATCTATCTAATCTAATCTAATCTAAAAAGAAAACGATTCTACACTAAGAATTAGGAGGGTAACTACCCTAAATAAAAAATAAATAAAAACTAACTTAATCTAAAAATATTAAAAACTAACCTAATAAAAAATGATAATCCTAGCTAAAAAATAGGAATTAACCCTAAAATCTAGAAACCACTTCTAATCCTACTAAAAAAATCCACCAAATACACACACAAAAAAAAAATCTTACCTAAAAATTAAAAATAGCCTAATATAAAACAGAAAATAAAAACTAAATATTTGCTTTGTTGAAATATGACCAATCTCTGGGCAACGGTGTCAAAAATTTAATGGACGAATTGGCAAGTGCACCAAATTGAAACAAGTAATAAAGTAGTAAGTTATCGCCTCCCCATGGATTGTCATTAAACTTAGTATGTAACAAAATTTATTTGTTTAGAAAGGCAATTAAAAGAGTTTATGGGTTGTAAGTTTTGAATTATCTTGCACAATGCAAGATTAGGTTTGTTTGATTTAGATAATTAACGACGATTAAGGTTTCCTTGAATCCCCTTCACATTCTTTGTTGGAACTAACTCGGATTACTATTAGTTATAACCTTGCCTTGATAAAGAAAAGTTTTGATATGTCCTTTTTATGTAACAATGAGAAGTTCGAGTATTTGTGCCTTAACATGGGTTATACTTGCGACTTCCCGTTAAGATGAATCATACCCCTAACAATCTTACTCATATTCAATTAAAAGAATATTCAATCATACTCATAATCAACTTACTATTGTTCTTGTTTAGGCGAATGCAGGATAGTCAGTCATATACCTTAACCTATAAATTAGGTCAAGCACTAGTTGAAAAGCATTAAGAATGAAACATATACAAATTAAATCACACAATTTGAATCATAGATTGAATAGAAACTTTATTAATTAAATCCAACAAATAAGTAGAGGTTCATCGTGGAACCCTAATCAAAGATAGGTTAAGTTACTCATCGTATATGACATCATTACAAAAGAAAAGAACATACCCTAGTCAACAAGAAGAATAGAAAGCCTTGCCTTGAAGCTTTGGATGACTGACCCTTGCCTTGTACCACCAACTTTTTGAATGAATAAAAGTGTATGCAATGTTCTTTATTGATAGGCATGTTTGATTCTAGGTTAAGATATGATTTATGGGATTTTCCCATCGATCCAGCTTGAAAAATAAGCACATTTTGTGATTTCTGCTTGCTCTCAATGTGCAAGGCGCATAAAGCAATGTGTAGGAGCGCATTACACAACCCAAAGCGTAGGGGCACACAACATATGCGCAAGGGTGAATTTGACAGCCCCTTAGGGGCAAATTCTGTAGTTTTCTGTCTGTTTTGGGGTTCTTCCGTCTTGAAATGCCTTGCTACTTGGGATGAATTTCTCAAATTTGTATTATCTTTAAAACCTTCTAAGAACCATCGATCTTCATTCATCAAATTCCTTGATCCTTCATGTGGTGTCTTGCTTTGTGGAATTACATGATTTAACAACAAAAGACTCAAAACACATGGAGTTGCATGATTAAGTATGAAAGTGAATTACAACAACTAGAATGAAAACAATACAAAATGTTCCTAAAACCATGGACAATTCCTCTAAATAATCTCTTATTTATCTTCAAATATAAAGAAAATAACTAAAAACATAGCCCAAAATATCATATGATTCTCCGTCATCATAAGTCTCTAACCTCATGACCAGATTTAGAATTAGGCCTACATTTAGGGCACTTATCATAGTAAAGATAACTAGCTACACAAAGGTGACAAGTTAGAAAACTAATTGTTTCTTTAGGAAAAATTCAATGCATACTAACTTTCTTCACAATTTAAACATTCAGTATATGATCTATTGAATCATTTCATTCACCACATAAAAACCTTCAATTCTACCTTAGAATTGTACTAAGTAACTGCATTCCTAATAGATATAATATATACTAAAATAAATTATAATTTATTCTTATGCTTTTTTAACAAATATTATTATGTTATTAATTATACTTGAAGGGAAAATTGGAGCGGCATATATAGTGGTATATTGATTGTTATGAAGGAACATGAGACATATATAGATAGGTGGCACATTAAAACATTCTTTGCTTATGGAAAAAAATTAGGATAGTCTCTAATTATTGAATGGCTCGAAACGTTTCTCCGCAAAATGCGGCTACTTGCCGCCCCTTTTGTTTCTTGTCATTTGTTACGTAGAAATGACCATTCTTCAATCCTTTTCCTCTTTTTATTTTTTCATCTTAAAAAGTTACTCACACATCTTTATCTATCATACACTCATATTGTTTATTTTTATTATTATTAGCATAGCATATCATAACAGTTGATTTGATTTCATTAATCACTTCATTCATACAACACATGCAAGGTGAATAGTATCCCAACATTATTTACTTTTACCTATATGAGAGAAAACGACTAGGCAACATTTTGACCCTTAAAGATAATCTATAGTGCTCCATAATAAAAAAAGGGCTGTATCATATGATAAAGTCTGTTTCAGTTGTGAGCTTGAATTTGATGCTAAAAATGTAACAACTTTAAAACTTTTTTTTTATAAAGAACTTTAAAACTTTTAAAATGGAGCTTAATTTGTTGTTTATGTTTTTATTAACGGAAAAATATAATAACATGGATGGGCTCATATCAAGGAACTACATATAGCATCTATTTAGGTGTATGTCCAATATGTGTCCCAAAATTGTTTTCACCGCAATTTCATCAAGCTATACATTCAAGTTTGTCCAACTAAACGCACTAACCAACACGGTGATAGTAGTTCTATCGTAAAAGACGTGTATTAAAATTCTTAAAAGTATAAAAATCATCATTTTTAAAACAAAGTTTTTATTTTTAAACTTCTAAACCTTCCTCCTTAATATTAGTTTAGTATCCTTTAGCTCATCAACCGTCTATGTAATTTTGTCTGGAACAACACTCTTGAGATGGAGTTTTATTCCATGTAGTTTTACCCTATCTAACTATTACTCTTCACAGTTGCACAATAATTTTTCGATAATCATGTTATAGATATTGATATGTCCGGTAACGACGAATGAAGGCAACTGTGGCGGTGTGGTCTTCACGATGAAATGAAGCGTGTATGCAGGTATGTTAGCACTCCAATGCTCAAATCAGTGTAAGAAATGAGGTTGAAAGTGTACAAGCGTGTGGGAAATGAATCGTACATTGAGGGTGACGCGAAATCACCCTTATATAGGAGAAGAAGGCACTAACAACTTCCGTGAAATGTGTCGCCTCATCAAGGAGCCGTTGGAGGCCACATGTACGGTGCAGAAAGAGAAGGCGCTTCTGTGCGGTGGTGCGCATCGGAACTGGAGTGCTCACTCAAGACGTTCACGTCTTGCTCAAGGAGTTTTTATCCACGTGTCGTCAAGGGATTGGCTTTCTAGCCAGACCAGAACGGATACAAAACATCAATTGTCGTTTATCAGCGACTAACATTTATTAAGAGAACTTGTTGAACATACAATGTGAATTTTCCTCTTTCAACTAAATTTTTTCATACCTAAAAAATAAGAAATCAAATCATTAACCACTTGCTTAAGGTATCTAAGTCTCTTGCGATTAAGACCAACCGGATGTTGGTAGTTGCACAATTATATACCATATTTATAAAAATAATATATAGATAAATCTCCCAGCTCTGCAGTTGTATTAATTTAATTAGTCCTCCTGCCAATTTATGTTAATTAAAAAATTCCTTATCTCTCTTGATGTTGCGTATGGAATAGAGCTGTTATTGTGTGAAAAGTCAGCGTCTCCCTTTCTCTTTCTATAAACTCATCTTTCTCTTTCTTTTGTTTGTTTCTTATTAACAAGAGAACAATCAGTTTCAGTTCCAACCCCCAAAAACCTGTTCCCTAAACTTGCTTTTTCTTGCTCCTTAATAGCCAAAAAAAATCTCTCTCACCTTATTGCATGTCTTTTGTTATTAAATTTTCTTCCAAAATTCCATTCATTTCATATATATATGCTTCAAAGTTCAAAGCATGATGAATATTAAGAAAAAACTCTTGTTTTTCAACTAAGCATGTGTAGTATCTTTGTTTCATCAACAAGTATGGACAATTACCTAGGTGATTTAACTGACATAATCAGAGGTGGTACTGCTGGAGCATATAGTAGTACTGGAACTTCATCATCATCTGCTGAACCTGCAGTTTCACATCATCATGATCATGATAATCAGTGGAATCATCATCATCATCATCATCAACATAATCATCAATTCTCTTCTGATCATCATCATCATCACCCTTTGAGTTTCTCTTCTGTTCTTGAAGACAATAGAGGGGGAACAAACATGAACATGTTTGGTGATCCATTATTCTCAACTTTAAGAGATCCATTTTTACAAGAACTTGATCATATACCTTCTTCTTCCTACTTCAACATCACAAGTACTACTAGTACTACTTCACCTGCTACTATAATTGATGTTGCTTCTTCTGGTGTTAGTGTTACTACTTCATCATCTTCTTCTGCTTCTGTTTTTGCACTTGATGAGATGAGATCAATATCAAGACCATGTAAAAACATATTCTCAAATATGATTCAGATCTCTCCTAATCCAAAGTTACCTAATTATGAATCTTCTTCAACAATAGCAGCACCTTCTCCAAGACCAATTAAACCTTCTGCTGTTATTTCAACCAACATCAATATTAATGCTAAGGATTCTCTTCTAGACAACACAGGAGTTCAGATCTCATCTTCCAGGAATACAGGTCTTAAACGAAGGTAAGATGAGACATTATATTATATTATCTGATTAATTAATTAATATTAATAATTAATGTCATTGAATATAAGAGAATCAAATTAATTTATGCTTGTCCATGTTACTATAATTAATTTCATATTGATGAATTAATCACATATATACTAGTACTTTTTTTGTTTTGATTTTGATTTTGAAGTTGAAATTTTATGGTGAATTTTTTGAAGTACTATTGAGAGAAAGTAGGGTTTGGCATAAGTTAGGCACTTTGTTTCTTTTTCTTTGACTACACGTGGCATCTTTAATGATTTATATTGAGAAGAAAGTTATCAAGAGTATAACATGTGGTTTAATTTCTTTGAGGCTTTTCATATATAAGCTTTAAATTAAAATTCACCTGAAAAGTAGAGTTAGCTTCTTGTCACACATAATTAAAATGACAGTCACAAAGAATGACCTTTCAAGAAACTTATCTTAAACTACTTTTCTTCCATAATAACTACCTGAAAAATCCTATTCCTTTGATCATCATGCACAAAAAACCATAGTCCCTTTTATTTTTAGATGACCAAAACATACCTAGCTATTTTAATTGGAATAAATCAAATTAAATAGTTAGCCTAATCTAATAGTTTTTTTTATTTAACTTCCTTTTCTGGTACATGTATTTTTTAATTTTTTATTTCTATATGATAGTATTCTTATTGTTTCTTGCATATATATGTGAAGAGTGAAGTATTTGATTGGTGGATATGGTAAATAACTATTTATTATTTTTGTGTGATGAATTAATTGCAGGAAGAATCAAGCAAAAAAGGTGGTTTGTATTCCTGCACCAGCAGCTGCAAATAGTAGACAAACTGGAGAAGTAGTTCCTTCAGATTTGTGGGCTTGGAGAAAATATGGTCAGAAGCCTATTAAAGGTTCACCTTATCCAAGGTAAGTTACTTTCTTAGAAGTACATAATTTAGCAATTAAAAATACATTGATGCAAAGCTTCTTATTATTAAATCATCATGTTGACTTGACTTACCTATAAATTATAATCATTTCCTTGTAATGTACTACTGTGTTTCTTCCACCTTTCTAGCTTGACCATTGTATATTCTTACTTGTAACACATTGAGATAACAAAAACATCAACAAGGCTTAGGTCTTTTAATTAAGAAATCTCTCTCTAATTGCTACTACTATTTTATTAAAAGAAATTTATTGCATTAAGCAATTTTGATTTGGCATATAATGTTGGGAAAAACTACACATGTCGTCCTTTAGGTTTTGATATTGTTTCAGATTGGTCATTTAAGTTTCGTTACGGTATTTAGTTAGGTTTTGACATTGTTTTAGATTGGTCCTTTAAGTGGAGTTATATGTTACAATGTTTCTTCTTGTTCAATAAAAATGTTACAATGTTTCTTATTATTATTTTTTGGTTGCTATTAGGGGTTATTATAGATGCAGCAGTTCAAAGGGATGTTCAGCTAGGAAACAAGTTGAGAGAAGCAGAACAGATCCAAACATGTTGGTTATAACCTACACTTCAGAACACAATCATCCATGGCCAACACAGAGAAATGCCTTAGCAGGTTCAACAAGATCTCAACCATCCAAAAACAATACTTCTATAAAGAATTCAGAAACTTCTCAGCCACAAAATGACACAACAAAGCCAAAAGAAGAACAAGAGAACAATAATAACAGTGATGGAAATGATTCTCCAGTTGTTAACAATGTGAAGGAAGAGAATATGGAAGATATAGAGAAGCTACAAATTGAGATGGATGAAGGAGAATTCAGTGATGGACTTTCTTATAAGGTGATGGAAAATAGCAAAATTCATGAGGATTTTTTTGCTGAATTGGGTGAAATTGAAACTGATCCATTAAACCTATTGTTTAATCAAGGTTTTGGTGGTAATTCAAGTAATGATAGGGATCAATCATCCAAGGGTTTAGATCCATTTCATCTCTTTGACTGGTCAGGTGATAACAACAATACCAACAACTCATTTGAAGAACCAAATAAGAGAAGGCTATGATGACAACAAGACCTAGAATTTAAATGCATGCACCGAGCAACAATTTCTACCTCACAAAACAAGACCTAGTTATCAATATTGCTTTTTAGTATTATTTGGTGGTGCTAGCTATACTACTCAAGGTCATGTTTGGCTATCATGTGATTTGAAGTGTGTCATGTGGGGGGAAGACTGAAGAAATTTTCATTTTTTTTACTTACTATAGAAAAAGTTGAAATAGCGATATAAATTTAGAGACAGAAAAATACATAATTTGTCTTTAATTTAATCGTTCACTATTAAAGACATCAAAATTTGATGATCGATTTTATTTTTTTCCATCTCTAATTAATATCATTATTTCAACTTTTTCCGATAGTTTGAATTTTTGGATTTAGATTATCTACAATTAATACAAAACACATTCAAACATTTAAATTATTGACTGCGTGGATGCGTCTTGACGTTGATTGTAGATAATACAAACCCTACTTTATTTATTTTTCTTGTTATTTACCGGAAAAGGCAGTGAAAAAATTATAGAAAAGTGAAAAAGAGAAAGAGTGCTGGTTGGTTGATTGGAAGCAAACCAAACTGAGTCCCACATTCCTTTTGGAATATTGGTGGATGGGACAGAAAGCTGAGGAACAGAAGGTTGCAATAGTTGCAACAAGTACATTTCACTATATGAAGACATGATCACTCGAAAGTTCAGTAGTGTGAGTAGATTGATGATAAAAAAGATAAGACTAGCCCTTTCATCTTTTCAAGTGGGAAAAATTATTTATTTTGAAACCTTCTTGGTCATGCTCATGCATGTGGGGTTATTATTGTTATTATTCTAATTCCAAAGTGTGTGAGTGAAAAAGAGAAGAATTTGGATTCCAAGATTTGCTTGTGAGATGAAATTTATGAAAGAAGACAAAAGAATATATTTAGGGTAATTTTATTTATAATATAAAGCTTGACTTTTCATATCAGTCACCTCTAATCTAGGGATGTGTGACATATGAGAGGTGAAATGCATGCTTTGGTTCCTCAGCTTTCTGTTTTCTTATTACTATTATTATCCACCGACTTGTTTGTGTTCATTGATTTTAATATGAATGAATGAAATTATTATTAACTTTTTTTTGTTTATTAATTTTACTGTTTTATTTATCATGACAAAGAAAATATGATTATGATTGTTAGTACTTAGTAGTACATGGTATCGGTGGTTTGTGTTTAGATAACAAAATCCAGCCAAACGAGGTTGGCATTTAATCATTTAGCATGTGCATGCTCAACTATTTGTGCATGTTTCTTTATAATTGTAGTAGAATCCATGATCAGTGTTGATATAATAATAAGTATGGAAAATGCAAACATATATATATATATATGCATATAATATTTAACTGTACTTACTAAAAAACCTAGGTTAATTGAGAACATGACCAGATGCTGTAAAATAGCGATGATGATGCAGAATTCATTAATGTAATATGTCATCAAAACCTAGCACATATTCTCTACGTATCAACTCAAAACCTTATGCAATGGAGAATATGGGCGATCTATTTTATATATCAAATATTTTTTTTATTCATTATTGATGGAAGACGCTTGAACTTAATAATCTTTCTTTCAAATGTGAGTCTCTTGGTATTTATGTTTGCATCGTCGTTGGTACCAACGAAACATATCTCTTGACTACACAGGAAGACTTTAAAATTCAATGATTCAATATCACTTCTTCTGACTATACTTGCATCAACCCACTTTTACTCCCCTAACAAGCCGAACCAAACTCTAAGATTTCTTGTTAGGGTGTTCGGGAGAGCGTTGAAGTAATAATAAGTCAATATTACAAGACCTCAAGAGAGGGAGGCATCACATTTCACCCATGATTGTTGGTTCAATTGTTTATATACCATACGTAGCATTGATTTAATTTGAAAAGGTCTCACATTGCCTAGTATTGTTGAGAAAAAAGGGAGACGAAAACAATGTATATGAATGATAGTTCTTCGTTATAAGACGAGCTAGTTAGAAGCCAATTATCAAACAATATTCATAGTATAATGTACGCTTAAATGCACTTTTCACCCCCTATGTTTCAAAAAGTTGCGATTTTGGCCCCCTTTAAAAAAAATGGATATTTTGACCCCC
>Ga0315915_1006197_pt1 | contig 14691 bp, 11 predicted proteins | sample MpolbnodulesMG_FD_207738 | JGI IMG/M metagenome (GOLD analysis project Ga0315915, IMG submission 207738) | Medicago polymorpha root nodule microbial communities from Los Angeles, California, United States - branched nodules | ecosystem: Host-associated > Plants > Roots > Nodule | place: USA... | reverse complement strand
ACTCAATTGGTAGCTACTAGAGACATTATGTGCAGGGGCTGGGGTTCGAACCCCAAATTCTTCACTTTTGCAAACATAATGTGTGTGAATTTAGTCATCAAGCTACTTAAAAAAAAAGAGTTACTGCTTACATATATTTGTATGCCCCACATTCTCCTAGTAATGTCTTTATTATATGTAAGAGAAAGAATCACAATGAGTTCAATAGTAAAGAATACAATACAATTGTGCAAGAAAGGGCCTTTTTTTCTTAAGCACCACAGTATTTTTTTTTTTCAAAAAAGTAATAGCAATTTAATACAACCAATCTTCAAATGTACAAGCAATTTGAGGTAATTAACAGGCCCAAAGAAAAAAATCAATGCATGTCCAATGGAGCTCCTATCTTTATATATACACATCAACAGACCAAACAAGAGCTAGCTAAAGTGATTCTTCATGAGAGCAAGCCAAATGCAGAGTTTCAAAACATTTTGGTCACAAGATTGAGGAACATCATATCAGGTGTGGAACCAGACACGGACACCAAATACGGCCACACTGACACTTAGAACCAGTAATAAGTTGAGGAAACAGAAGTTATTGCGTGTAGTCACAAGTGTCAATGTCATATCGGTGTCTGACACGCCTTAAAAGAAGGTTTTTCCACATGGTTAGCTTAGCTGCATAGTAAAGGAACTTGAACCAACATTTTTTTCCCTTAAAAGTATGAAGATTGATCATGAAGAACATTCAAATGTGCCAATACTCTTGCTGACATGGATCTAACTCTACCATTACTCCTCTGAGTTAAATCAACTAGAGGCATTTGAGCTGAGGCTCCATACAACTGTTTGAACTCTGCTAGCTGAAAAATCCTTTCTAAAGCATGTAGAGACTTTTCTTGCAACCCAAGAGAGGTAGAACTTAGAAATTTTATTATTAATGGTATTGCATTTGCTTTAGCAAGCACTTTACCACCACTCTCTAGTCTTTCACCTTCAATCAATGTTAATAAAGAATCCAAAGAAGCCTCACAGACTCCATAATCAGATTCTCCAAGATTCCTTGTGAGAGGTCCAATTGCTTCAGCAACTAAAAGACAAAATGATGACTTGACAGTGCATATTCCTCCATGAACTTTACAGCCAATTTCGTTTGGAGCTGAGAAACAACATAGTAGTCCTTTTTGCTTCGGAATCGGTCTGCTGAGACTAACCGAGCTTTTCGAAAATTCAGCGAGACATAATGCCGCACGTTGTTTTGTCAAGGTTGATCCACTTTCAAGCAACTGCACTAAAACAGTTATAATACCAGTTTCAGCTACAATTTTTTGCCACTCCAAGTGTGTCGGAACTGTAAAACGACGTAAGGCACCGACTGCTTTCTCGACTAAGTTACTCCTTTGAAGATCTCGGTCTCTACCATCTTGAACATATTTATAAATGATTGGAAGTACGCTAGCATCTAGAATCCATTGAGTTATCTGATCAATTTCTGGAAGATGGCATATTATTCCCATAGCAGAAAGTATTTCCTCTTCATCAGATGAGGATTGTAGGATCTGAAGCAAAGTATTGATGCATTTCTGATCAACATTCTCTACTATGACGGATTCATCACAACTCTCTACCAAGCATGAAAACAACTTTATAGCACTTGCTCTTAGGTTTAGATTCTCACTCTCACACAACCTAACCAATTCTGGTATAGCTGCGCACTGTTCATTCATAAGTGGACTCATTTAGTTATAGTATATTGACATAAACAAAAACATGAAAATAGTTTCAACATTTGGAAAAGGCAAGTGCATGAACGAAAGAATTGTAGAGAATGAACTTTAAAATCAAAACATCGTAAATTTTCAATCAAAATAGTCCATTTGTTAACTTTTACTGTCGAGACTGACGTGAGACGTTAACTAAATATAAAATTTAGGTCTCATAAAGACTAATTTGCAAGTAATTAATATCTGGACAAGTACAATTACTGTCAAACTTGCCCTAGAGATAATCTAAATTTCATAGGTAAATTAGTTTCTAGTGAACTGGACATTGATGTGAGATTAATGTGCAATTTTACATGTTCAATTAACATGCCACATCATAGCCTCTAACAACATAAGTTAACGTATGGACTATTTTGAACGACATTTTATAATTTTGGGGATGTATTTGCCAATTCTAAAAAATGAGGGTCTATTTATACCGATGTTTGCTATTTCGATGATCAATCTGCATATTCACTCGAAAACTATTTATAACTTCGGTCAGTAAGATTCATACCTCATTTAGCTTCGTCTTGATATTTGAAGATGAAGGTGACTGACACAAGGCGTAAAAGGTCTGAATAATGTTTTGTTGTACACCAGGTTGTGTCACACTAATTAAAGGGAAAAGGTTAAAAACATCATCATCAGAATCTAGTAACAAAACTGGTGTTTGGACATCTTGAGAGATAGTTGATGCAGCAAGTTGCATAATTATGGCTGCTACATCTTCCCATAAACTTGATGTGTGTATGCTATGATGGTAAAGGAGATCGAGCAACGGTCGCACGGCCCCTTGTCGAATCATTTCAATTCCATTTCTCTTTAAACTAGATAGATTCTTAAGAGCTTTTGTGGCCACTGTTTTCACCTGAAGATCATTATGTAAGAACAAGTGAAGAAGTGGAGCAAGTACACCACCATCAAATAAGGACTCCTTATTGTGGTCAGTTAATTCCATTTCGGCTAATGTATTGGCCATAATCATCTTTACATCATCTGCTCCTGCACAGATAATGAGATAGAAACAGGTTATGGAAAAGGCTTGTTCTCACACAATCATTCCGGTTATGGAGGGTAGTAGTGTTCTTAACTGAAATTTCTGCTGTTCTGGTGTATTGTACTAGAAGTTGCACAAGATATATTTTTAGACATGTGTTATTTTGACACATAACTTTCACAACAAATTTGAGAACAATTTAGATGGTTAACGCAATTCAAATACATGGTTAATCATGTTCAATGGATCTAACACGGTGTTGCAACTCATTAACCATCAACAAAGCACAATTAATCACGTTTTTGAACATCGTTAACCACAATTTTTATGTGTAAATTTGACAGCAAATCATGGCTAATGGATATCATATATTTTAAAACACCTGAAAATCATGTGTATTTAACACAATTTGGATGGTTAATAGATATAGTGTATAACTGAAAAACATGGTTAGTGACATTAAACAATGTGGTTAATTGTGTTAAGTGGATGATTATTGAGTTTCGACAACTTGTTATATTTATTAATCATCAAGTGAATGTAATTAACCACATATTTGAACCGTGTTAACCATCTAAATTGTTGTTAAAATTTGTGCGTCAAAGTATCATTTCTGATATTTGTATCTCTGCTCTTTTATGTTACACACACCTCTTTTATGGAAAAGAAGAGAAAAAAGAACTAGCAATGGAACACCAATACCGATGACTCAACTAATTTACGTAGATAAAAGATTAAACAAACCTGTGGAGAGACGTTGCAGTAAATGCTTGAAATAGTTTGCCTTTGCCATCAGTATAACATTCTGATCAGAGTATGAAAGATTATCCAATACTTCAGTTGCATCTCTAGCAGCTTGATTGTCATCACCATTAGACATAGTCACCAATAGAAGTATGCAACCTTGAACTTTTCCAATGTGTTCTCGCGGCAAATCATATTTGGATAATTCAAGCAGTAATGCAACTGCTAACTTCCTTTCCTCCTGACGTCGTCCAAGAGAATGAACGATCGATTCAATCGCATTATCAACAGTTACAATTCTTTCCTGCAGAAAAGAAAGTTTAGTTCTCGAATGTGTAAACTAGTATTAAAATAGAAAATGGATAGTATTTTCATTTAAGTACCTTAGCTTCTTCATTGTCTTTTGCTAGAATGCAAAGGATGGCAAGAGCACGATTCCTTATATCGCGGTTTCTCGAACCAAGAATTTGTATAAGAACTTGTACGTAGTCCTCAAGTATCATCCATTCCCTGTGTTGCTCTCTCTGCTCACACAAATCCTCAAGAGTTTTTAGAGAATTTATCACTTCATCATCATCTCCAAACTGATGTACTTTTTCTTTCAAAGTAGCAATCGTAATCATTGTGTTTCTATCTTTCCATTCTTCTATGGATTGTTTCAAAGTTTTGTTAGGTCTCAAAACCGATGTATCTAAAGGAATCAATGTCAAAGGACACAATTTGTTTCCTTCTTCGAACCACTTCTCTATTGCACTTCTCTCAAATGTTTGATCTGATGAAGTTTCAACAGGTTCCACCATAACATCATGTGTGATAGGACAATAAAATGACTGTAAAGGCTCCAAGATTCGAGTACCTAAAGATTGCCGTTTCGCAAAGTATTTCAGTTTCCTTTCGCTCGGTGATGAGGCTGCATCAGCTCTTTCCAACAAAGCAATGATCTGATCCATTTGCATAGCTTCAGCCTTTTTCTTATCAACACGAGCATTTTCGATTTCTTTCTTAAACTCTTCAAGTTCAGCCTTCATCGTCGACTTCTCATTTGTAATTCCAACAGCCTTAGCAATGAGATTTATTAAATTATTTGCATGCTTACGATCAAAACTGTTTTCCCTTATCCCTGACTCGATTTTCTCTAAAATCTCTTCTTCTGCTACCGCAGCCTTAAATCCAGCTTTCTCCATATTATCACAAACCTTTTTAATTTCTTCCAATATTCCGGCTGAAAGACCTGATGCTGATAAAGGAAGAAGACCAAGTGCCTTGCTTAGCTCCTTTGTATGATTTTCTAACCGATTTACAATCGACCTACAATTCATTAACAAATAAAACTTGCTCTTCTTACGACATTCCTGAGCAAGTAGGTTTGCAGCTTTCGTTTCACGATTCATAATATCAATGGCACGATTGAATGCCTCAGAATCACTCACTTTTTCATTCCTCAATTCTTTCAAAATCGGCATAATTCTTTCCAAATAAGAACTAAGTTCCTTAAAATTGTCTTTATTCACAAGTACATCATTAGCACTGCATAGGAACTCACCAATAATTTCTATGATTTGAGAAATTGCAGTTGAGGTAGGACCAGAACTAAGAAAATCTACAACCATCATCTTACAATGCAGCAATTCAGTATACAAAATAATAACCTTTTTCTTCCCATGAATCAATAACACTAACAAATGTTGGCAAAAGGGTTGCAATTTGCAGAAACTTCCAAAGCCTTCTGATCAATGAATGCTTCCACAACTGTCTTAATTCAAACAGAAATGACTAAGCTCTTATGCCATTAGAACTTAAATAAGCTGTTTCTCCAAACAAGGTCTAAATCTGATATTAATATACAAAGAAAACAAAAACAGAAAGAGTTTATCAGATTCATTTACCAATTTCTTTTCTACATAGAACTGATAATAAATTACTATCATAAGTTTGTGGACATTTAATGTCTCCAAAACTTAGAACATATATGAAATGAAACACAATAGAAGCATGAAGTTACTATATCAAAAACTAATGTTAATCAATGAAAATGAGAAATAAAAAGAAAAGACCCTATTGACATATTCATATTGAAATATTCAGAGAAGAAAACAGGTGCATGTTGGAAGACCCTATTGACATATTCATATTGACATATTCAGAGAAACCAAACAAGGGAAGACTCAAAAGTCAACACATACCTGAGAAAGACTTAAAGAGAGATAATAGCCATGAATTTGAGAACCCTTTTTAAGCAAAAGAAACTTTCATGAATAACAAAGATCTTAGCACAAAATGAAAGGCTTTATATTATTCCGTTTTGAAGAAGTGAATGAAGCAAAGAAGAGTTCAATTTGGAAAGTGGTTTTGTTTGGAGTGTTTCTTTTTTTGTCTCCTTAGTTCTTCTATCCACACTTGTGTTTCCAAGTGTGTAGTAGAGGAATTTTCCATCCTTTGAGACTTTGACTTGGTAGGGTTGTAAATTACCACGTTAACAATTATAGTAGTTTTAAAAGGTCAAAGGATTTAACAGAACAGAAAATGAAAGTGAAAGTGAAAATGATGTCAGTAAATCTATGTCCAATAAGGGCTTAGAGACCCTCCTTATTTCCCAAAATAAAAAATCTATGTCCTATAATGAGCTGAATATTTATCAACATGATAAGTATCAATTTAAAAAATTTGTTTTTCTTTCATACAATTTTTTTTAGTCTAATGTCGAGCTTGGAGCTTGGTGATTTGTTGTTATTAATATTTGGGTCTTGCTAACTTGTGTACAACGTCAAAAAAAAACTTCTGTTCTAGAGCACAAGTTAAGAATCTAAAAATAGAATTAAAACATAAATATTGTCTTGAAAAGATAAGATTTTAAATTTATATAATATTGAATGCACAATTTTCAACAAAATGTTTCTATCTTTAGTTTCTTAACTTCTATCTTAAAGGCATAAGTTAACATTTCCCTTAATATTTTGAAAATGTTAAAGGGCATTAGTTAAGAAAACCAAATATAGTATGAGTGTCTTGGAACTTGTACCGTTAAAGTTTAAAAAATGTAAAATATAATGTTTCAATGCAATTTTTGTTTGTTTCTTTAGTTAATGTCCCAGAGCATCACTTAAGAAGACCCTTAAAATAAAATGTTGTTATTTCTATGTCCTATGATTGATTGTTATTAAAAAAGATTCTTGAATATAATATTCCTTTTTTTTTTGTTGTTGTTTACTCTAGATGTTGAGGTTGGTGATTTGTCAAATAACAACCAGATTGTTAATGATATTTCAAATGTTATTGTGTATGACTTGCAAATGTTGAACAAGTTTAGTTAAGGATAATCAAGTCCGGAAACTAACCGAGAATCAATAATCAATAATAAATCTTCCCTAAAAAATAATCAATAATATAATATATTTCATGATATGTGTATTTTGGTTCTTGGAGTTAAACAATTGACACAAAAAGAATATTATATTCAAGAATATTGAATATTATTATTTTTTATGTTAATATACATCCTAATGTTGTTGATAACTTGAAGGATAAAACCGTTAATGAAAAACTCTTTAGGGTTAATTATGATTTTAGTCCTTACATTTTGCGCTCATTTGAAGAATAGTCCCGACATTTTATTAAATGTTTTTAAAATCTTCATATTTTATCTTCGTTATCAAAATTAGTCCATGTTGTTAATACTCTAACGAAATCCTGATGTAGCAGTTAGTGAGTCCCAATTATTTTAAGGTTAAATATGTTTATGGTCCCTACATTTTGCGTGACTTTGAAAAATAGTCATTGCATTTCAATAAATGTTTTTAAAATCCCTAAAATAATAAGGACTATTATTAAAAGTCACGCAAAATGTAGGGACCAAAACCATATTTAACCCTAAAATAATTGGGACCCACTAATTGCCACATCAACATTCCGTTAGGGAATTAACAACATGAACTAATTTTGATAATAGGGATAAAATGTGAGGATTTTAAAAATATTTCATGAAACGTATGGATTATTCTTCAAAGGGACGTAAAATGTAAGGACTAAAAACATATCTAACCCAACTTTTTATAAAGTGATCTCTAGGGAAAAAATACATGAAATGAATTTAATTACATATTATAAGGGGTAGAAAACCTAAGTATTATGAAGATACTTATATTTTATTTGTTCTTTACTTAATTAGGTTTATGTGCTCAGTTCTCTTAATAATTTTTTTGGTTTACCCTCTGACACAAATAAGCATTTCCATTATAAAAATAGGTAAAATTACACTCTGGCTTAATTTTAAGTAACGATTTGATTTGATCTTCTCTCAAAAAAAAAAAACAAAAGTAACGATTTGATCATTTATTTTTTTTACATTGCATTTTTTTCATTTTGGTTCATTTGCATTGAATTTTCAAGCTTTAAATCCAAGATTTTCGTTTCTTATGACCTCTCAATTTTTAAATATATGGTCTTTCATCTATGTTTGTATATGAATCTTAAATTTAAAGTTTAAAAATTCATATACAAATGGACCAAAATAACAAAATTGCGATAAAAAAATATAAATAATTAAATTGTTACATGAAATTAAATTAAAAAACTATAAATTTAATTATGCCTAAAAAATAATAACACATTGACCTTTCCACCGACCATACACAGATAAAATATACTGGTCCCAAGTGTAGATCTTATTCAAATGGAAACACCAAGTCCAATTAACTGGAACACTTATGTTGTGCCCGTCTTGGTTTTGCTTGTCCACACACAAATAAATGACAATACACTTACCATCAAGAAAAGGCAAATGTCCCCTAAAAAAAACATAAGAAATGCATTTGTGCAGGATTCGGTACGGTTCAACAATTTTAGTTTTATTTCAAAAATATTCATTTCAAATGAACGTTTTTGAACTAAGTATGTGAATTGGATTTGTAGCGTGTTTAATAAAACAACAAACAAACTACCTTATAAATTGAGAACATTTTATTGCCATGTGCATAACATAATAAACATGAAAATATTTTCGTAAATCATGTAGATAACGTCAGGGCCGTCTCCGATAATTTAAAAGCATAGTTGTAATCTTAACAATTTTCATCGTTTAGAAAGAATTGGAAGAAAATATATCTTGGTTTAAACATGATTTTTACACTTCTACCTACGGACAAAGAGACACTTACCTATGGACTATGAATAATTGACAACAAAATTGTTGTCTTCTAAACATTTAACGAGAAAATGATATTTAGTGACAAATTTTATCTGAAGATAAAAAATATTTTTTTATCCTTCACCCCAACAATTATACCATTAATCCTACAAATATTTGAGGTTCCCGTAGATTGGAGGCCCAGACCCATAGAGATCCTTACTCTTGCCCAAGGATGGGACTGGATGACGCATGTAATATATATTATATACATTACATGATGAAAAACCATATCAACAATCCGTTGTAGTCTAGTTGGTCAGGATACTCGGCTCTCACCCGAGAGACCCGGGTTCAAGTCCCGGCAACGGAATTTTTTTGTAATTTTTGGCCTAGGGCCCATTTTTATTATTATTTTGTTTATAGATAAATAATATAATATGAAATTGTTACCAGAATGAAACAGCATTTCAAAATTGCACACATAATGATTTGAACATATGAAATGGTAGGGGCCTTACATTTGGAAGTAATTAATTTCATTTTTTATATCAGCTTGGTGCTCCAATATACCTAACAATATATATAGCTAAGCATAATATAATGTATGTGATGAAGAATGTCATAAATTGGGCTGCTCGTGACATTCATCAAGTCTTTGAAAAACATTTGCATCATAAATGTTTGTTTTTCTTCCTTTTTATACATCATTATACAACCAGGTTTTGGATTCCTTTCTTTCTTTGGGTTCAATGAAAGAATGTCATAAATTGGGCTGCTCGTGACATTCATCAAGTCTTTGAAAAACATTTGCATCATAAATGTTTGTTTTTCTTCCTTTTTATACATCATTATACAACCAGGTTTTGGATTCCTTTCTTTCTTTGGGTTCAATGAATTTGTGTTCCATGTTTTGAACAACTGATATAGCATCATCTAAATAAGCATAACACATTTCATGCCAAAATCTGTTGACTTTTTTAACTGGCCTGATGTAATGTACATGAATTTAATATATAGTTTTTAGAAATTCTTGACTTCAATGTGAGATATGACTCAATATTATTAGGAGAAAGAATCATGGAAAAGAGAAGCAATATATTTGTCCTTGGATTGCGCCACGAATTAGAACAAAGTTACCAAAGATAGACACTTTAACTATTTTTATGATTCTTGGTTCCCTCAACCTCAGCCAAACCAAACCACTACATAGAGCTTTTTGGAAAATTTTGCCTAATTTGTATTTACAATTTCCTTTTCTTTTTGGCTAAAAAATAATTAGATCATGCATATTTGGAAGCTACCCTATGTAGCTTCTATAAAACTACAGCAACTCATCGTTTGACAAATTCTTCGTGTTGCCAAACATATAGGGATTAGGATTTCCTGCTACAAATATTACATGCAGTTGCACGCTTTAGCACATCTCAACCGTAGATATGAGATCAGTCGATCCAGATTTTAATCACAGTTTCACACAGTAAAATAATCTTAGCCATCAATTTATAATTGAATGACCTAGATCAGCTCCAACACCCTGCTATAACAACAAGGAATGTGATTCCAACATATAGTTAACAACATGCTGTCATATTCTTCTATCATACATATTCACCTACTTAACAACTCATCTCTACTAAAAAAATATGATTGACCAATTTTAGTGAAGTATCTCATCCTACTCAATTTTTTTACATCCACAAAACCGAACTTATATTTAATATCATGATAAGTATGTCAGAATCATCATGATACCAAAGATACACTTAATATTACTTAAAGATCTGAATCCAATTCTACAACAAATATAACGAAGTTATAAATATGACATGATATATCATGAGAAGATGGTATGAAAGCAATAATGTCCAATAATTATGTCGCATAGTATTAAAAGCATAGACACAGACTAGACCCCACTTCCTTGCCTATTCTTTTACCACTATTAAAATTGTTTCAACATTGGTCTTGTCTTGTTCATATTTTTTCCTACCTTTTCCCTGTTCCCTTACATGCTTCTACTGACTCCTAAGACCAACATTTAAAGTCATACCAAATTATTATATTTTAACATGTTGTGAAAAACTAAGACCAAGGTTCAAGGTTTTATAAGAACCTAGTTCACATTGTCTTGTGAAGAAAAATGGTCCAGGGTGAGAAGAAGCAAGAGAATGGACACAAGAAAATAGATTATGACATGGAAGAGAAAATAGATTATGTGTTTAAAGTTGTTGTCATTGGTGACTCAGCAGTAGGAAAAACTCAAATACTATCAAGGTTTTCAAAGAATGAGTTTTGCTTTGACTCAAAGTCAACTATTGGAGTTGAATTTCAAACAAGGACTGTCACTATTAATGGTAAAGTAATTAAAGCTCAGATCTGGGATACTGCTGGCCAAGAAAGGTTCATTTCTCTCATCTCTCATTTTTGTTTCTGTGTTTGATTTCTTTCTTTGTTTACTTTTATTAGTTCTTTTCTATTTCCCTTGAACTACATTGAGTTTCAAAATGGTACATAATGGTCCTAAGTTAAAAATCAGCATTCTGGTACTGATTATGACACCGACACATGTGGTAACATTTAATTATTAATTATTTTTATTTTTTAATTATTATTATTATTGCAATATTAGTGTGGTATTGGTGACTCTCTAAGCTTCATACATACCATTTTGACGTAAGAAACATACATTGCAAAAAAGTACATTATGTCATATTAATGTTCTGGAAGGGGTTTTAAGTATGAGACAGTGAACAGTTTTGGATGAATGCATTGCTTCTTAGCAGATTATACCCTGCTTTAGAAAAGATAGGTGACTAGATTCCAATGGATTGAAAATTGTTCAGGGTGTGCATTAATGGTAAAGGGAAGTACATTTTCAAAAAATAGAACTTATTGTTAAAGTATACTAATAACACACTGACATGAGTTTGGTACAAGTGGCACGAGACTCAGGTAACTTAAGTAAGTGATCAGAAGTTTGATTATTGACTCTTGCATACGAAGAAATTAGGTTAAAAATTAAAATGAAAGAATATAGCTTATATACACAACAAATTCTCATAAGGAGATTAGTCGGTGTTTAGATACTTTATCGGAGTAACTATAAAATATTTATATAAAAAGTATACCGATAACATTTGATCATTTACCAATGACACAAATTATTGACATTTAGTCTTTTAAGTATGTGGTCAAATGTTCGATACTTAGGTTTATGAAGAAGCAAAAATGTTGGGCGAGATCGGCATCTTAAATAAATATCAGTTATAACTTATATCGTAGAATTAGTCTCTGTAGTTGTATGCGGAATATGCCCTGGCTAAATCAAAAAATAACACTTGATCATTTTAAGTGTAGACTGCAGATAAATTTTTTTGAAATATTATGTATACATGTAAATTTTGTTGCTGATATAGGTACAGGGCAGTAACAAGTGCATACTATAGAGGTGCATTAGGAGCCATGCTAGTATATGACATAACCAAAAGGCAATCTTTTGATCATGTTGCTAAATGGGTTGAGGAACTTAGAGCACATGCAGATACCTCAATTGTGATCATGCTAGTTGGTAACAAAGGTGACCTTGTTGATTTGAGAATGGTTCCTACTGAAGATGCAGTTGAGTTTGCAGAAGACCAAGGCTTATTCTTCTCAGAGACTTCAGCTCTTACTGGTGTGAATGTGGACAGTGCATTTCTCAAATTGCTAGAAGAGATTAATAGTGTAGTTTCTAAAAAGGCATTGGAATGTGGTAATGTGAAGGGGATTGCACTAAAAGGTTCTAAGATTGATGTAATTTCAGGTGCTGAATTGGAAATTAGTGAGATAAAGAAGTTGTCTTCATGCTCTTGTTGATGTTGTTATCTAATGATTAAGTTGTATTTGATTTTGAAGTTTGGGAAAAAAAAACAAGAAGTGTGACAAATGTATGTTTGTGGTTAATGATGGTGAGGCCTAATTGATTTCATCTGGTCTTGCTTTATGTGCTAAGAACTGAATACAGTTGTTATCATGTTTCACTGTGACTATGACTTATTAGTTATTACATTTATAACTCATCTACAATATTCATTAAAAATGTATATTGATTTCTATTTACAATATTCACTAAATTTTAAAAACATAGACACGGATCTAGACATTCAATTTATGTTTAATTAAAATTTCAAAAAAATAAAAATAATGCAGATTATATTAAAATGTACATGTTGACTTGTGCCTTATTATTGGTAGAGTGGTGGTGAATAAACCAATTCATTTATCCACAATCGAATAAAGGTTAGGTCCAATTTGGTAACCATGGAAACAAATGGATTTTATCCAGATGGATAACAATAAATTCATGGTCCAGTTGTTCCACAAAGGTGATCTTGAAAGAATTCTTGATGGTAGTACATGGCTATTTGACAACAACATGATCATCTTAAAGAAGGTAACACTGGGTAAAGATCATGTAGTTATTCAGATGACATGGATGCAAGTATAGGCGCATTGGTGGGAAGTCACATTGGCTGGATGGTCAAATATGATGAGGAGAATAATTACGGTCCATGGAAAAAGTACATGAGAGTTTGGGTCAAGATTGATATGGAAGAACCTTTGAAGCAAGATTTGGTGATTGAAGAAGAGGGAGATGATATAAAGCTCATATTCAAGTACAAAAAGTTAGGTAAACTCTGATTTATTTGTGGCTTAATAGGTCATACAAAAAAAATTGTACAAAAAAAAATATGAATCAAGTAAAAAAAAAGTTGGAAGAAAGTGGGGACCTTATCTCCACGCTGAAAGTAACTATGCAGATGGTGGTAAACCGACAAGTAAGTGGCTAGTGGGTGGCCGGAGTTCAAATTCTGGTTTTCAGAAAGAAGAAAGATCATCATTTAATGATAGTAAAAGCAATCAATAAAATACAGGTGACAGTTATGGAAACTCTAACCACAAATTTTTTATGGTCGAATTAAAGTTAATGTTGACCCGCGTACAAGAAAATTAATTTTTTATAAGTTTACCGAGTGTCAAAGGTATGATTGGTCCTGATTAGTACATGGGTCAATTACGATCCATCAACGTATTAATCCGACTAATCGGACCTTTGACACTCCATAAACTTATAAAAAGTTAAGTTTCTTATACGCGTGTCAACATTGACTTTAATTCAATCATAAACTTTCTGGTTAGAGTTTTCATAATTGTCACATGCATTTAATTGACTGCTTTGATTATTATTAAAAAACGATCCTTTTTCTTTCCGGCCACCGGAATTTGAACTCCGGTCACCTACTAGCCACTTAATCGCCCGTTTACCACCACCCCCCACTTTCTTCCACACCCTTTTTTTTCACTTGATTCATATTCTTTTTTACAAAAATTTTCAGAATGACCTATTGAGTTACACATAAAACATGGTTTACCTAACTTTTCGTACTTGAATATGAGCTTTATATCATCTCACTCCTCACATTCAATTACCGGATCTTGCTTCAAAGGTTCTTCAATATCAATCTCGAACTTGACTCTCATGTACTTTCTACTTTCTCCATGAGCCGTAATTGTTCTCCTTGTCGTATTTGACCATCTTGCCAATGTGACTTCCCACCAATGTGCCTATACTTACGTCCATGAAACCAAACAGGAGTTGATGAACTTGGACCCATATTTTTGTCCTAGTCATCGGAATAACTACATGATCTTCACCCACCGTCACCTTCATGTTGTTGTCAAGTAGCCATGGACACCACTCTACCAATGAAAACATTTGTTTCTGTGATTGCTGGACGCACCACCATCACCATTAATATTCAAATTTTCCATGAACATAAAAAGAAAAACAAGTGTTAAAATAGCTACTTTGGCAATCGTTGTTGTATTTTTCATTGACTGATGCATATAACTTTTCCACCATCGCTATATATAATTGCCATTCGCAGGACAATAATATGTAATAGTCAAATCTTCATCAATAAAGGAATTAGATTCCTTATACTAATGGCAAAATGATATCCATACAAACTAGGATACCATTGATACACAATTATTAAATTGATATAGCATATCGCTGCCTTTAAACACTAAATC
>Ga0315915_1006195_pt1 | contig 14693 bp, 17 predicted proteins | sample MpolbnodulesMG_FD_207738 | JGI IMG/M metagenome (GOLD analysis project Ga0315915, IMG submission 207738) | Medicago polymorpha root nodule microbial communities from Los Angeles, California, United States - branched nodules | ecosystem: Host-associated > Plants > Roots > Nodule | place: USA... | reverse complement strand
TAATTTAAATAAATCTGAACCACTTATTTAATCTATTGGTGTTTTTCTCGTGGTTCACCGGTGAGGGACCTAATTGGACCCTCACCCTAGAATCCACCATAATAATAATAATAATAATAATAATAATAATAATAATAATAATAATAATAATAATAATAATAATAATAATAATAACAACAACAAACGATAATGAAATTGCTTGTCTTTTCATTAAGTGAATAGAATACATATATATATATATACATATATATACATACATACATGTGTAGGTCAACTATCTAATTATGATACAACATAATTAGAGGAAAATATTATAACTAATATTCTATTCCATCAACAACAACATCTTCTTTGCGTTTTGAACTATCATTAATAGTCAAATTGGGAATTGTATGAAGCTTAATCCTTGAAATCAACAAAAAAATAAATGATGGAAGCAAAGAAAGTTCCAGAGGTGATACTAAATTCAGGGAAAAAGATGCCAATGATAGGTTTCGGAACATCAACAAGTCCCATTCCACCACATGAAGTCCTCACCTCAATTTTGGTTGATGCCATTGAAATAGGATACAGGCATTTTGATACTGCTTCTATCTATAATACTGAAGAACCTCTTGGCCAAGCTGTGTCAAAAGCTTTAGAGCAAGGCCTCGTTAAAAATCGTGATGAACTGTTCATTACTTCCAAATTATGGTGTACTGATGCTCACCATGACCTTGTTCTCCCAGCTCTCAAAACCACTCTCAAGCAAGCATAATTTTCTTACCTTTTTTTTTCTACTTCTTTTAAGTTTATGTATTTTGTTACTTGTCTAATATTATTGTTTTGGTTTTTCGGATTGAAATTTTTTAGAAATCTGGGATTGGAGTATGTGGATCTCTATTTGATTCACTTTCCAGTGAGGTTGAAACAAGATGTTGAAGGCTATAACATTAAGAGTGGGGATATAATTCCTTTTGATATAAAAGGAACATGGGAAGCTATGGAAGATTGTTATAGATTGGGCCTAGCAAAGTCTATTGGTGTTAGCAACTTTGGTATCAAAAAGCTGTCCATGCTCTTAGAAAGTGCCAAAATCTCTCCTGCTGTTAATCAGGTATGAGAATTTAGTACTAGTTGATTTTTGTCATTCTGACATAGAGATCAAATACACTTACTGGTTGCCTCTGTTATTTCAAAATGGAAAAGCATTATACACGTATTCGATACTCATACACTTATTAGTTGGATTTAGGTGGAAATGAACTCATCATGGCATCAGGGGAAACTCAGAGAATTCTGCAAGCAGAAAGGAATTCATGTGAGTGCATGGTCACCACTAGGAGGATACAAACTAAGTTTTGGTTCACCTGCAGTGATGGAGAATTCAATTCTGCGCGAAATTGCTGAGGCTAGAAAGAAAAGTGTAGCCCAGGTGCAGCTCATTATTTTATTTCAAACTATTTTCAATGACACCTATGTTTAGCCAATTAAAATTTTAGTGATGATTTTAAAACATACAGCCTGTTTTTTCTCAATTCAATTTTTTTTTCAATAGTCAAACTTTAGACTTGGTCATAGAAGTGCCAATACCACATCATGAACCAACACTTTGTATTATATATTGCTATCAAAATGTCAAACTTCATAAAGTCGTACCTATACTACTGCTACATTGAAAGTATATTTCTAATATTGAAATATATTATGCAGATAGCACTAAGATGGATATACCAGCAAGGGGCAATTCCCATTGTGAAAAGCTTCAACAAGGAAAGGATGAAACAAAACACTGAAATATTTGATTGGGAATTGAACCAAGAAGAATTCGACAAAATCAATCAGATTCCTCAATGCAGACTGCTAAAGGTAGAAATGTTTGTTTCTGATAATGGACCTTACAAAACCTTGGAAGAGCTGTGGGACGGTGACCCTTGAGGATTTTTTTTTTTATATATTCGATGTGATCATGGAAAGTTCATGTACTGAATAAATTATTGTTTGAATTCCTTATGCAAGTGAAATTTAAATTAATTAATATCTTTGATTCCCTAGCTGACATTAAATAAGAGAAAACACTAAGAAGAATACTTGGATTTAGTTACTATTCCTGGACTAGAGAATCACATAGCATGATATCTCAAAGAATTCATAATTATCTTCCATTCAGTGTATGAATTGTAAATCATTATGAGGGGGTTCGATCCCAACAAAGCGTCAAGTATGAAATCAATACTTACAATTTAATCTTTGAATTAATCGCGTATACAAGTTTATTCTTGAGTGTATAAACTCTTAGTTATTAATTATTCTTTATTCTTTATATCTTTCCAGTTCTTTTATAGTACTAATTTGATCTAAATTATGTAAATTGAAAAATTAACTCGTGCACGTACTGTAATTTAATGACTAAACTAAAACCAATTGTCAGTAGATATTACCCTTTTTGTGGCAGAAAACAACGTGCTGATCAAATCAAAGCAACATAGTTTTCTTAATATTATCGAGTACTAAGATTGCTATTGTATAAAGGTTAATTAACAATCCAACAAAACTACTACTGATCCAAAAACAGTAGAGACCTCCAGATGGTTTTGAAATCAAACATATTTGTAGTAAAGTATAAATTGGTCTTCATGAATTATGGAACAAAAAAAAATAATATTAAGCATATGCCAGACAAATATGTCTCTTTGTATTATATTTCTGCATATAAGTTTGTAATACAACGTACTTGAAAATTTTCGTAAATAAGTCATAATCTCTTTGTCCATAATCATCTCACTCATTTGTTTTTCTATTTATCTTTCACTGTCAAAAGGTAGACTAAAATGAAAAATATGTAAGTGCCTTCTCTACAATTTTGCCTAAAATAATCTATGTCAGTTCCTTCTTCTGAAGATATTAGCACAGATTCAAACGAGAAGTAATATCTAAGAAAACGTCTTCTCTGCAAGGAATTGTGAGACCACCCGTTGGATGGTCATATCCAAATTGTTCCTCAGCTTGATTCAACAATTCTTGAAATGATGATTGGCTCAAGAATGATATTGGGATCACAAACCTCTTCATTTCCTCTCCAACATATACTGCAAGATATCCCTTTGGCACATCCACGCCTTTTGAAGATGTTTGGTTTGCAGCCCTTCTGATGATACCGGTTAAACGAAAACCCATTCTTGTATGTGTTATGAAAAGATGTTGGTCTAAAAATGGTAGACTGGTGTATATGAAGAATGTTTCTGAATCTCAAATTCTTTGAACTGTGAATAATTTTGAGTTGGTTCTTAATGCTTGCATTCATTAATATATATAGATGAAAGGATATGTAATAAACAGTCAGCAACTTGAATGATCAATGAAGGAGGACCATGAGATTGGGAGTCATTGGGAGCCATAGAACTTAAGGGAGACAATGACATATAATAGATCACATGGTGTTGTCTTAGATGACTTTCTCAAATTTTCAACATCAAATGTCATAATAATAGATAATGTATGTCCCACCCACCACCTTAAGTAGAGGCCAGCAATATATAAAATTAAATAAGTTAATGTTTAAACTTGAGAAAGTCAACTAAATTTTATGAGATCACATGGTATTCTACAATTTTAGATATGCCTCTAAATTTCCAAAATTCATTAATCAAGTTTAAGTTAATAGATTTCAATGCTAGTTGTGCTGAAGGTCAATGAAAGTTTCTCTACAATTTTAAATTGCATAATTATATCTTCAAATTAGCTCAGTGGCCAAAGTTGAAAAGAAAAATAAAATATATCAAATCTGATCCAAATATTACTGAAGTGGTTGGCAACTGACTTAACTCTAGGACCACCATGTCTACAATTTCCAAGAGCTGATGTTCTGGTTGTTTAACAATAATTTGAAGTAGCTATGTGATATGTTTTGAGCTTGTCTGCTAGAAGAGTAGGATTATTAGCATATTGATTGGCCTGAGTTTTCAAGTCTGAAGTAATCCTGGATATAATTAGACAATCATGAAACAATACCATGTGACATCTCATTGGCCTTTGCATCTTATCAAATAATAGCCCAAAACAAAACCACAGAATCCATCAAGGAATTGTTTCCACAATAACTCATATATCTATCTATATATACTCATTATGACATTCTCAAGCAGCAAAACAATTCAAGTCACTCACAAATACAAATTCAAAAATTTCTTTCTTACATACACAAGCTGTTAGTGTTTTGTAACTCATAATAACAATGGGCTTTCGGTTACCTAGTATCATTAGAAGGTCATCATCTTCCAAGGCTGTGGGTGAAGTCCCAAAAGGCTATCTTGCGGTTTATGTTGGAGAGAAAATGAAACGATTTTTGATTCCCATTTCATTATTGAATCGATCTTCATTTCAAGAATTATTAAACCAATCAGAAGAAGAGTTTGGATATGATCATCCAATGGGTGGTCTCACAATTCCCTGCAGTGAAGATGTTTTCTTAGAACTCACTTCTCACTAAAGGAGACTTACATAGATATTAGTTAGTTGAGACAAATTGTACAGCAGATACTTTCATTTTTCATTCTTTTCTAAGCTCATATGCAATCCAACTGAGACAGTTATGAACAGATATATTTGACTTTTCGGTCAAATTTCAATGAATTTATGTATACATCATGTTTTTGCACAAAAGATTATATATACGAACAGAAACCTTTTTACATATTCTCTTGGTTTTCTTTATTTTATTACTGTTTATAACATCTGCTTTTCTGCTGCTACTGTTGTCCGAACAACGTGTAATTAAACAATGACATAAGTGAAAAGAAAACATAATTCTCACTGAAGGATTATTATTAGATAGTTCTTTTATAGGAAGAAGTAGTAATGAGAAGAATTGCAATTGTAGAACTCTAAAATGAAATCGAAGAGCCTTATAATCATAAGTATATTCGTCATGCTCAGGCATGTCAAAACAACCACATGTTCTAGAGGTCTCCATCAAAAATCACAAGGTTTTAGAGTAGATGACTGACTTGGAGAAATGAAAGAAATTTGTACAAAAAAGAACCTAATAATTGTTTAACCGATTTAATCTTGTGTTTCATATGTTCAACATATGCTCAATATTTTTTTTTTTTTTTTTTTTTTTTTTTTTGTATAAATCATTTTTATCAATCACTATGACGTATGGTAGCTAAAGAAATTTCTTCAACTTTTGATAAATGTTTGCACATTATTGGAAATCTGCTTCATTGATCTATTTCCTACCATTTCCTAATGTCTTTATCAAATAGAAAATCAAAGAAACAAAGTAAAGGAAATCTTTTATTTAAAACTCTTGTTCCAAAATCAGAATAGTCTTCCTGGTTTTGGAGTCAAACAATTGCTTCTTTCATAATAAGGCTTTCACAAAAGAAAAATCCTTTCTGCTTGCACACTATCGAACATAATTCTAAATTAAACTTGTTTATCCCAAGCTCTATTAAAAGTTAGTTTTGTTAGCCGAAACTCTGCCCAGGAAAATATGAAAGATAGATCTCTGTCTCTTTGTATTATATTTTGGCAAATAAATTTACAATATATTCTCACTGAAACTTGTCCTAAACAAGTTATATTCTCATTGTCAATAACTATGTTTTTTTTTCCTATAACTTACAAAGGAAGACAAAAAAAATGAAATTTCCTGTTGTACAAAATTGTGTAAACTAATTGATGTCAGTTTCATCCACCATAGGGTTTAGCACACATTTAAGCGAGAAGTGATATCTAAGAACAAGTCTTCTCCACAAGGAATTGTGATACCTCCCATTGGATGATCATATCCAAATTTTTCCTCAGCTTGGCTCAACAATTCTTGGAATGAGGTTTGGTTCAAGTATGATATAGGGATCACAAACCGCTTCATTTTCTCTCCTATATACACCGCAAGATATCCCTTTGGTACGTCTACACCTTTTGAAGATGCTGCCCTTTTAATACCAGGCAAACGAAATCCCATTTTTATGTGTTAGAAAAGATGATATTGGTCTAAAAATGATAGACTTGTTTATAAGAAGACTGAAGTTTGTCAATTTCAAATGCTTTGGGTTGTGAATGATTTTGTGTTGGTCCTAAATGCTTGCAGCCATGAATATATATAGATAAAGGATAAGTAATGAATCGTCGGCAACTACAATGATCTGTAAAGGAAGGCCATGAGATTTGAATCATGGCCAGACAAGCGCATATGAAAGATCACATGGTGTTGTCTTAAGAGTTTTGAGGACTTTCTCAATGATCACCATCAGATGTTGTGGTAGATAGATAATGCAAGCCCCACCTTTATGACAGATCCCAGCATATAATTGAACTAGAGTTATCCATTACCTTGTATAACCACAAATGCAAGTCCCACCTTGTATATATAATTGAACTACTTGAAATAAAATAGACGTATAATCACAAGCATATAGAATGGTGTATGTATGATCTCTATTTATCCGATGTCTCAAACTATGTGAAGCAGATAATGACTTACCAGCTGGACATCAACATTATCAAAATGAAGAAACATGTCTAAGGCATGTTTACAAAATTATGAAGTACCGATTAATGCATGAAAATATTAGAGGTTGCAGTTGCAGTTGCACTTGTATTGGACATGGTTTGGAAGGGTGGGGTACAATCTTAGACGAACACCACATGATATCTCATCCTATGCCTTCACTATCACCACAAAATTATAGGCATGATATCTCTATTTACCCTTTCATACAATTATAGCTTGGGATTGGGTTTCTATTTCTAGAGAACTTCAATATCTATAAATACACTTCCTCTTGCCTTCACTAACACCACAAGTGATTGGCATCGTTACCAACATTTGAGATATTTGCTTTACTCTTCTTCTCACAAACACAAAAAATGGGTTTCCGTTTAAACACTATTCTAAGGGCATCAGTTACTTCTAGACAAGCATCATCAAAATCTGTAGAAGTGAGAAAGGGATTTGTTGCAGTTTATGCAGGAGAGGAACAGAAGCGGTTTGTGATCCCCATATCATACTTGAACCAACCATCGTTTCAAGACTTGCTGAGTCAAGCTGAGGAAGAGTTTGGATATGATCATCCCATGGGTGGCCTCACCATTCCTTGCACCGAAGAAGCCTTCCAACACATAACCTCTCGCTTGAACGGGCTATAAAGCTCACAATTTTGTAGGAGACTGACATAGTTAACTGGATACTTTTTTGTACATGAGGCGTCTTATCAAATTGTAAAGACCCTAAAGAAATAGGAAATGAAATTATCATTATAATGATAAATATTCAGTATGGATTTTTTGTTTCATGAAATTGAATGATGACAATGAATTCGAATACTCAACCAGCTCCCGCGGTTTTTTGTTTTTGTTTATACGCTAAAATGTTTACTGCTTGCTGCAATTAGGAATTACGAAATATTGTTTTCTATGAGCAGAATTTTAAAGCAAGAACAGTACAGGTGATTCCCAGCAAGAGCAGAGCCTTAATCTTTTTTGTAGGACAAACATGAAAGATAAATTTGCAAAAAAATTATTATTCTAAATAACAACAAAAAAAGTTAACTACCTTGAACAACACAACCCTCATTCTATGGTAAAAACTTGTGTTTTCCTACTTTTGATGAATGGTTTATTTACAGTCCAGGTCTGTATAATTTTTTCAAAATTCATTGACGAGGTTGTATTTATCAGATTTCAATGCTAGTTGTGTTGAAGTCAACCAAAGTTTCACTACAATTTTAAACTTTATCATTCTATTTTCTAATTACCTCGTGGCCAAAATTGGCAAAAAAATATAGATCTAATCTAATGTAAGTACTTTGAAGAAACAGACATTTCGATATTTATCATCTTTAAGCTACTAAACAAACTAAGCTGGCATGAGTATTTAATTCTTGATATCTCATTGGCCATAATTCATATTTCTTACAAATTTCTTTTCTACTAAACAAACTAAGCTGGCATGAGTTTTCAATTCTTGATATCTCATTGGCCAGAATTCATATTTCTTACAAATTTCTTATACGAAAAGGAATATAAGTGGCTCTTCTATGCTACAGTAAATTTCAACAATGCCAAACATTGGAAGGTTATAGAGTTACTGTTCCCTACTACAGATAAATATTAAACTGAAACAACAATTTTTTTTTTATTTTCCTGTTTTGGTAAGTGAAAGACTTTGATAAGTTCTACCAGAAGGCCAGTTTAAACCAATTTCTAATTACTGATACGATTTGAAATCATTATTTAGCGTGTAAGTTGAGAAAAACTTTTAAAAGTTTAAGGGTGTTTACCAATAAAATAAGTGACAGATCCACTGAAAAAAATTGAAGTCTAGGAGTTGAGTTCTACTTGGGAGATAAGATTAGTTAAAGTAATCATGTCCAAGTTTTGTTTTTGAGTATATACGAGAAATTTATCTAAACTAGCTCTTAATATATAATAATTGGGCACAAAGACAATTTCTGAAGACATAGGCGATGCCTTGTTCATTTGGCTAAATCATCGATTGTTATTTATTTAGTTCAAGAATTTTAGTTAGCTGTCTGGAATTAGCAGACCTGATTTTGTTATATCAAAAGGTTTAGTTGGATTTTGACAATAGCACTAATTTTTCTAGTATATAGAGAAATAAAAGTGACGGATTATGTCATTTGAACTGACTTAAACATAAAGAATAAACTATAACTTGTGACAGGATTTATCTATTGAATAAGCATGGTTATTCTTCATAAGCAGGCTTATAGTTAAAGAACTAACTATAAATACTGAATAAGTGAAAGATGTAACTGATAAAATAACTGAGCTCACTGTCATTAAACAAGGAAAAAGAGGACAGTTTATTTTTGAATTTGAATTCAGATGGTAATATTTCTTCATTTCTCATGAAAAGTGTCATATATTTACAACTTCACAAGTCAAAAAAATGCCTATTTGAAAAAATGCTCAACTAATCTAGCGTATATCAGTATGCTACAGTGTAAGATTCATAGCCCATTCAAGCAAGAAGTTATATGTTGGAACACATCTTCGGAGCAAGGAATGGTGAGGCCGCCCATTGGATGATCATATCCGAACTGTTCCTCAGCCTGACTCAACAAGTCTTGAAATGAAGGTTGGTTCAAGTATGATATAGGGACTACAAACCGCGTCTGTTTCTCTCCAACATACACTGCAACATAGCCCTTTCGAACTTCTACAGATTTTGATTTTACTTGACTAGCAGTTACTGAACCCTTTAGAATAGTATGTAAACGGAAACCCATTTTTTCTTATTGTTCGAGTGAAGAACAGTGAAAAAAGATCAAATGTAAGAAGGATGTAACTCAGTATTTGATGATGCAATGAGTTGTGCTGTTTATGAAGGAGAGAGGAAGTGTATTTATAGAGTTTAAAGTTATCTCAAAACCTAATTCCAAGAGAAACTATTATTGAAGGGGTGGAAGGATAGAGAGCATAGGGATAAGGTAGCATGTGGTGTTGCCTTAGATTGTACCCCACCTTCTTAAACAACGTTCAATACATAGTATCCACTTGCAACTCAGCTAGACGTGCCTCGTATTTGATCATGCATTATAGCCAGTACTTCATAATTTTGTAAACATGCTTCAGACATGTTTTCTTCATTATGATAATGCTGCTGATGTCCATCTGGTAAATTACAAGGCAAGGGATAACTACTGATCATCATACACCAGTCTTCATGTTTGTGGTTATACTTTCATGTCCATTAACTCTATGCTGGCCTCTGCTCAAGAAGGTGGGACATGCATTATCCATCTACTACAACATTTGATGTTGATCATTCATCTACAAACAACACCATGTGATCATTCATATGCTCTTGTCTAACCATGACTCAAATCCTATGGCCCTCCTTCACTGATCACTATAGTTGCCGACTGTTTGTTACATATCCTTTCATCTATATATATTCATGGCTGCAAAAGCATTTAGGACCAACAAAAAATATTCACATCCCAAGTTATTTGAAGTTCAGAAACTTGAGTCTTCTAAATACAACTCTTTCTTTTTTAGACCAATTTCTTCTTTTCAACACATACATTTAACAATGGGTTTTCGCTTACCTAGTATCATCAGAAGGGCACCATCTTCAAAAGCTGTCGATGTTCCAAAGGGATATCTAGCAGTGTATGTAGGAGAGCAAATGAAGCGGTTTGTGATTCCTGTATCATATTTGAACCAAACCTCATTCCAAGAATTGTTGAGCCAAGCTGAGGAACAATTTGAATATGACCATCCAATGGGTGGTCTAACTATTCCATGCAAAGAAGAAGTTTTCTTAGACATCACTTCTCACTTGAATTGAATTAGGTCTTCAAAGTTAGCATAGTATTGACGTAGATATTTGACCCATTGACCCATTTTTGTAGCAGTTTAGTTTCTCACCTTCAAAAGATTTTATCTCTTGTTGTTATGATATTTGCTTGTAAAAATGTTCACCTCAATGAGAAGTTTATTAACATTATTACTGTGTTTCTCTTACATATCATTCTGAAAATTGATGCATCTATTTGTTAAATGTCCAGATTAGAATCTCTAGAGGATATAATAGAAGATTCGGTTGTTCAATTATAAAATCAATTATCCCCTATTGCAAAAATTGGAAATTTAAATGTAAACTATATTGATTTAACAATAATACTTGAAGTATATATTGCGAAAAAAATATCTGCAGAGAACACATAATTATCGGTTAAGAATTTAGATAACAAAAACATGGTTTCTTCAATCAAAATAACAATTCTTTAATTTATCAAATTAAGTTTTTTTTAATAAAAAAATTGAGTTAAATATAGCTAACTCTACATTCTATAGTCAAATTCTTTGATAACAATTTTTTTTTCTTTTGTTGTGAAATGACTGAACAATTTTGCTCTAAAAAAAAGGCAAATTACAATTTTGCTGTAAAAAATGTATAATCTCAATTTATAAACATAGGACTAGCCACATATTTTACCATCTACTACTTCTGTTTTTACAAATCAAGTTTCTCAATTGTCGAGTCCAATAAAACCATGGCAAAACTCTCCCTGAACATTTTAACGTTGTTGCATTCACATAGTTAGAACCGGAAACCTCTATTTAGATAGGAAGAAACTTGTGACATCTTATCTAAATAATCATGGCATGTCATCCAAGCACTCTTGAATTTTTTTACTTTTTCCTAACTCTAAAAAATAGCATTTATTATTAAGTCCTTTGTTTGAGTCCTTTCTTTTTTTGTTACATATATTACCCATTGTTTTTTTATTGTTCTGCACACTATAAATGAAATGCTGATGCGAATAAACTTGTATGAGAAAGAAATATTTGAACTCTGATGGTGTTACCAGTAAGTTCTGGACGTTTTTACCAATAAACTGAGTTAGAGAGATCTGAAAAAATTGGAAGCATAGAAGCTTATTTCTTCTTAGGAGATAAGATATTAGTTAAGGTAATCATGTTCAACTTTTCATTTTTGTGTATATGTGAAAAATTTAACCAAAATAGCTCTTAATGAATATATAATCATTGCAAATGCAATTTCTGAAAACATAGGCCGAGCCTTATCAATTTGGCTAGATCATCAATAGTTATTGATTTCATGCGAGCATTTTAGTTAGCTACCTGGAATTAGCAAAACTGGATGAACAATGACACTAGTTATGCTAGTATTCAGAGAGAGAGACAGTAGTAGCAATTATCTCATTTCAATAGGCTTAAATAACTAAGTATAATTTGTTGAGATTTTCGCATCTTATGATCATTTTTTCTCAACAATAAGTCCACCCTTGTAAAATTGATTTCTAGACTCAGGGTGTATATCATTAAAAACAAATGAATGATATCTCTTTTTTTATAGACTTATTTCCAAGTCATATCTAATAAAATGTGAAACTCTTTTTAATAAAATGACTGTTTTGTATGAATGTTCTGAGTTGTGAAGTGGTAAAGATCAATTTAGAACAACTGATGTGGACAGAAGGGGCAAAAAATGTCATTACCAGCCAGAAGTCCATTTTGGTTTGTATCTCTCAAATACAAATTATGTTAAATTTCTTTTCTTTTAAACATTTTGATAAGATTTTGAAGACAGAAAATCAGTTACCCTTGAAAACCTCAACAGATCATCATATACCATCTCCTATATATATACTCAACCCGAAGTCTCTAACTCTAGAGATTGATGTGATTGTTGAGCTTATATATCCTACCTACAAAAATCAGTTACCCTTGAAAACCTCAACAAATCATCATATACCATCTCCTATACATACTCTCAAACCATCCCTCTTTTTTCATAACTCTTTGCCACTCACACTTACTTTACAACCAAATTTCAAATTCAAATCTAAAAACAAGAAAGAAAACAATTCAGAAGAATGGGTGATTCACAGATTCAACAAGAATCCATCTTGATCCCTCACAAACAGAAACAATCCATGATTATTCCAACATCACCAGTGCTTCATCATCACACTCACAACAACTCTGTCAAACGCCGTTCACCATCATCATCATCTGCTCACCAACCATCATCCAAGAAGCATTCTTTTGACACAAGCAATCTCACCTGTAATGGCTTCTCCGCCATTACACTTCCTTTCAGTCTCCGCGGAAATGCTCTTAGCCACTGTGTCTCTGATCCATGCACCTTGCTGGATCAATCCATGCCGGTAAAAGGGCCGTCAACTGCTTTGCAGCCTCTGCCTCTGATCAGCAGATGTATATCTGAAGTTATTGATCCTTCTGAGGTTAAAGAAGCAGTTGCTCGTTATTTGAACTCTGCCGAACCCCTGAATCTGATTCAATGGTATGTGTTGAAACTTGTGTTTCTTGCTAAAAAAAGTAATCTTTTTTTGATTTGGAATAATGAGTTTTGTTTGTTTTTTGTAGAGGCTTAAAAGGATGAAGGATCGGTTAAAAGAAATGAAGAAAGTGTGGGATGAAGTTATGGAAGACGAGGAAGAAAATGAAAAAGAACAACAACAAGAAGAAGAGCCCTCTCCTGATGCTGAAGATGAAAAAGAACAAGAACAAGAAGAGCACTCTCTTGACTCTTTTGTTGCTGAAGATGAAAAAGTCATATCTCAGGTACATATCTTGAATCTTCAACTGTGATTGTCTTTTCTATTGTGATCTTGTATCTTGCTTTGTATCTCTCTATGGATCCATCAACATTGTGTTTTATTTTGAAGATCCATCTGCACCCTATAGGTTTGACTGTTGGAGGGAGATCAACTATTTGCCAAGTACCAGTTTGTTCAAGAGCAGTAATTTCATCTTTCATAACTTGCTTCCAACAATCATGTTTAATGGCCTCAGTGTAGGTTTTAGGTTCAATGCGAGTGGTAATAGACAAAGAAAACAAAGAATGAGAGTTAGATAAATTGGCATAAGAATGATAAGTAGAAATGGGGTATTTACTAGTTAAATGATGGGTTTGTTTATTAGAAGAAGAGGGACAAATAAAATCTTGCAAGTAAGCAGGTTTATGTTTAGTTCTAGAGGATGTTCTAATAGGTGGAGGGTTAGGGGGAGTAGTTATAGGTAGTGGAGGAGAAACAGGTTCATCAACAAAATGTGTTTGATTGTGGGAAGGAGTGAAATATTGCCAGTTTGATGAAGATTGAGTAGGAGGTGAAATGTAAGGCAAAATAGACTCATGAAAAGTGACATTTCTAGAAATGAAGATTTCTTTGGTGTTTAAATCATAAAGAACAAACCCTTTATATCCTGACTTGTATCCTAAGAAAACAAACTTTCTTGCTCTAGACTGTAACTTAGTTCTATGAGCTTGAAGAGTGGAAGCATAACAAAGGCAACCAAAGACTTCGAATGAGTTAATGTCAGGTAAAGTGTTGTATGAAACATGATAAGGTGACTGATTGTTGAGAACAGGAGTAGGGACTCTATTGATGAGAAACACAACATGTAAGACAACATAAGACCAAAAGAAATTGGGAAGTTTGGACTGAAAAAGAAGAGCTCTAGCAACATTTAAAATGTGCTGATGCTTCCTCTCAACTCTACCATTCTGTGGAGGAGTCTCAACACAAGACTTTTGATGAATGATTCCATGAGAAGCATAAAATTCAGATAATAGAAATTCAGATTCATTGTTTGACCTGATGATTTTTGGTGTGACATTGTGTTGATTTTGAATGAGTTGAATAAAATTTGGAATATGTGATGGAACATCATATTTATTTTTGAGCAATATGGTCCATAAAAATCTACTATGGTCATCAACAATAGTAAGAAAATATCTATGACCATGTATAGAAACTTTAGCAATGGGACCCCAAATATCAAAATGAAGTAACTCAAATTTAGATGAAGCAATAGAGGAACTCAAAGTATAGGGTAATTTCTTTTGTTTGGCAAAATGACATATGTCACAAGTGGATTTATTATCAACATGAATAGTGGGATACAATTGATGCATCTGAGACAGTCTTTGATTGGACAAATGACCCAATCTAAAGTGCCACAGTGCAGTGGAAGGTATATGAATATTGGAAGTACAAGAAACAGAATTACATGACTGAGAAGAAACTTTATTACAAGGAAAAGTAGTAATGTTATTAGAAAAATGACTAGAATGTGAAGGAGGAGGCATTCTCAATCTATAGAGTCCATCACAGAGATCACCCAAACCAATCATCTTCTGTGATTTCACATCCTGTATAGTGCATATATCATTCACAAAATGT
>Ga0315915_1006193_pt1 | contig 14695 bp, 8 predicted proteins | sample MpolbnodulesMG_FD_207738 | JGI IMG/M metagenome (GOLD analysis project Ga0315915, IMG submission 207738) | Medicago polymorpha root nodule microbial communities from Los Angeles, California, United States - branched nodules | ecosystem: Host-associated > Plants > Roots > Nodule | place: USA... | reverse complement strand
TAGTTGTTTGAAAATTGCACTATATGTGTTTGATAAAATGTCTCAATGATATATTTTGTTTTTGTTTTTTGGGTTGTTAATGATGAAATTAGTTAGAAATATGTTTGTTAATGTTGATTATTGTAACGACCCGATTTTTTATTCGGACGTTAATTAGCAAAATTCTTAGTGAAAAGACCAATATTTTTTTTAATATCATTAACGTGAAACTCATCAACTCAAAAATAAAACAAAAAATAATTTTCTCTTTTAATTTCTAAAATAGTAAATTTTACATCAAAAATATAATATTCCTAATAACAAGACACTTAGCCTTTTTCTACCCAAGACTACACCTAACTGGTCAAAGTTCTGGATGCTTGTGAAAAGTTTTCTCAACAAGGCTAATACCAGTGTTTGAATATATCAAGCCTCCAAATGTGCACCATCGTTTTACTTGCGTCTTCTTCTACTATATCACTTTACCTCCCTGACGTCGCCGTCAAGGAGGAAAAACGGATTGACGATCATCTGTCCAAAAATAAGGGTCATCTCCAACTAACAAACATGGTACAAATAGGCATGCCGACATAAATTTTATAATGATAAAAAAAACAAAAAAACGTACATGACACATTACTCCAGTTTATTATCATCACACCTATCCCTAAGATACAACCTACTAAAATGTGTTAATCCCTATTGGTTAATCTATATGTCAATGCTCATGATCCGGATTTCACCTCTAAACGGAGCCAATCGTCCCACCATTGGACAATATACCCCACCATTGGGCAATACCCCATCATTGGGTAATAACTCCTAAAAATTCGGTGTTCAGTACCCCACCGTTGAGCATTATTCTGAATCACCTAATGCATATGAATCGTCACTACCCCACCGTTGGGTAATGACTCCTAAAACTCGATGTTTAGAACCCTACCATTGGGGATTTGTCTGAGTCATCTAATGCATGAATGTCTCCGTAAATACCCCACCATTGGATAATAACTCCTTAAATCTAAGTCGAGTATCCCACCTTTAGATATAGTTTAGAATCACCATTTAGTTACTTAAGGCTATACACCCATAAGAAGATGTATTCATGTTACAGCAGCACCACACAAATAATAATACATGATATTCATATCAAAACAAAACCACTAGGATAATTATCACAACACCAATACATAACACATAATCATTCATTCAAAAACAACACCACTGTAATAATTATCACAACACAAATATATACACACATATACATGTAAGGAAGCGCGTAGAGTGATGCCCTTACCTTTGCAATAGTAGCTCTTAAAGTTTCCACACAACCGTGTTTGTTCCACTACATCTATACCTTCACAATTAAATAAACACTAACTTAGTGTAACTACTAACCATCATTATTCCTATGCAAAGTTTGGGGTTTGGCCGAGGGTTCTTAACACAGTATTTCACTCAAAACATTTAAACTTCATATTCCAATTATGTCTACAAGAGGGTAATATTTTAAGAAATCAATGTATGCTGCTGCCAGCAAAAGAAAATGAACGAAATTTGCCAAATTTTATGTTTTTCTCAAAGATTCACTTTCATACATCAAAACAAATTAATAAATAAATCTCAATACTTACATTATGATCAAGACCCCCTTTTTTTTAATAAAAATTTCAGACTTTAAACTTTCAAAAGAAAACCAAAGTACAGTTATTTTCTATTGATTCTTGTACTATATTTTTCTTTTGGAAATAGTTCTAGGTGCTATAAAAATTATGTAAAATAACTACTCTTTCTATAATAAATCCATAAGATTCTAACACTTTTAGAAATTATTTTTCAAACATTTCATCTTCCTAAAAACATTTCCAGCAAGCTAGCCAATTCAATTTTTTTTTTTATGTCTCGACATTCTAACACAAAAAAATCATTGTAAAGCCTAAATGATGTTAAAAAGTTCATTTCTACAATCACCTTGCTACATTGATAACATTTTGCGCCACAAGAATTTCTCCTCTACGAATTACAAGATCCTACATAAAATAACTTCTAGACTTAACAGTTAACACTTTATAAGGTCAACAAGGTTACAACTTAAATTCATCAAGCTAAACATTTAATCGATCAACGATTTAACTTTTCTCCAGCCCAATATTTTTCTAGTGAAAGAAGGAAAAAGAATCTAGACTTGGAATTGAATTGTAAAGATTGAGAAAAGAGTGGAATGGTTCTTACTTGACGACGATGAATTTCTTAAAGTAGACTCTAATATCTATTGGCCCTTCTTCCATCTTCCAAATTGTTCTCCCTTTTTCACTCCCTTCTCTCTATCTTTCTCTATTTATTTCTTTTTGAAGGAAACCGATGCTTACTAATAGGTAGTAATTCTCCACTAACTTCCTTCCTATAAATGGGATTTGAGATCATGTGGGACGAGGGCTACTAGTTGTATATCTATGAATGAGAAGTTACAATTTGAATTTTCAAAATATAAATCTATTGTTTATTCATTTATTTAAACCAATTGTTGCTAGATATAAGGAGGGGTTGCCACATGAACTTTAAAAAGTATACGTAAGTGCAGTACGAATCCCTTCTCTTCTCTTTTCTATTCTATTTTTTTTTAGTTATTTAAAATAAATGTCAAAATGTTGGATCCTCCATTCCTTTTTAGAAGAAATTATAATTATTATAAATAAAAGGGTTAATTAAGTTTTTAGTCCTTATAAATATTCACAGTTTTGCTTTTAGTCCCTAAAAAATAAAATCACACTTTTTAGTCCTTGTGACATTTTCCGTAAGCATTTTAGGGACTAAAAATGCTGATGGAAAATTTTTATAGGGACTAAAAATGTTGATGGAAAATTTTATAGGGACTAAAAAGTGTGATTTTATTTTGTAGGGACTAAAAACAAAATTCAGAATATTTATAGGGACTATTTACTTAATTAACCCTAAATAAAATAACTATGTTTATTCATTGCTAAGGTAAAATAAAATAAGGCCTCAATTAAATAACTAGAAGCATAAACTTGGTGATATAATCATAAAATTATAAAGTAACATTGTCACTCAATAAATCTTAAGGATAATATGATTTCATGTCTAAGTTATGATGAAAATATAAAATAAAAGAAGAATAAAATATCCAAGTAAAATATCCGGATCTTACAATTATAGTTAGTTTCAGGACAATGTGGTAGTTTACGGATTGAATTGTAGTTTACGGATTGAATTGTAGTTTACGGATTGAATTGTTGTTGTTGATTATAAGTGTTGTTGTTGTTGAATTGTTGGAAATGTTGTGCAGATATGTCTCAGAGATCGTCTGAGTCGCCTCAGGATAGGACTGACAGACTTAGGTTAGGGAGGCCTGCCCCTACTAGTAGTGCACGGAGGGAGAAACAAGTACTACACCCTCCTATGGTTGGTCGAGGGAGAGTGGGGGGCACGAGACTTGCTACAGTTGATGTTGTTGGGGGATCAACACCACAGACTGGTCCATCCCAAACGGTGGACCCGACGCAGTATCAGGAGCATTATGAGGATCCTTGACTGTATCATTTTGATGTGTATCAGCAACATCAGTATGAGCAGCCTGATATGGAACAGATGCAGCCTGATATTGAGCAGCCTCAGCAACAGGGTGATATTGAGCAGCCGCAGCAGTAGGATGATGAGGGTTATGCTCATGGGGTGCCGAGGGTGGAGTACGAGGCCGGACCAGGGGGCCTTATGACCTCACGCTTTTACCTCGCTTTGGTGGACACGTAGCATGCAGGGTATACGTCAATGACGATGTAAGTATATTTTAATGTTTATTTTACTTCTTTTACCATTTATTTAACTTATTCTAATTATTATTTTACTTATTTTATGTTAGAATTAAAATTTTATGTTAGAATATATTTAATGTTTAATTAACTTATTATAATGATTATTTTACTTATTTTATGTATTAAAATTTATGTTAGAATATATTTAATGTTTATTTTATTTATTATTTATTTATCGGTGTTATTTGTTGTTTTTTGTTTTTGTATTTCAGTTTCGAAAAAAGCATAGGGTGAAAGGTGTCTCGCACGGGAGGAAGTTGAGCCTAAAAACCTTGATAGTGCCTCAGGCGGGAGTACAAAACCGATGATTTTGGTATGAAGTGAATGCTTCTGGTCTTACCCCTCCTGAATAGTGGGTACGAAAGCATCACTCACGGATTCGTTTGTGCCTTGACAGAGAGATGGCATGAGGATACCAACAGCTTCCATCTACCTGTTGGGGAGATGGCCATCACACTAGATGATGTGGCGTGTCTCCTAGGCATCCCCGTCACTGGGAGAATCCTTGATGATGGAGAGTTAACTCATGAGGATGGGATATAGATGATGCAAGATCACCTACATTTTACAGCGGAGGCTGTTGTTAAGGAGGTGGCAAAACAAGGTGTTGCGCATGTCAGTTTCGGTAAACTGAAGAGGCGCTACGAAGAGCTCTTGCATAGGTGTAATCAGCTAATTGAGCCTGACACAGCGGAGGAGCATGCGAAGCAGGCTGAAGTTAGGATGGCCTACATTAAGGCGTTTATGTTGCTCTTGCTTGGCTAGACCATTTTTGCCGGCAAAAACAGTAGAAGCAGTAATCTGTAGTGGTTGCGTGCGTTACAAGATATTGACGATTTGAGTGACTGGCATGGGGCACAATGGGACTTGCTGTCCTATATGAGCAGCTATCTCTTACCTCTGACTCATTTGTGGCCTCGTATGGTGGTTACATTACCTTGCTTGTGGTAATAATTGTTTTCCTTCTTTTTTACTTATTGGATCGTAAATGCATATTTGTTTGTATAATATTCGTGCTGATACAAATTTGTTTCATTGTGTTTTGCAGGGATGGGTTTTTGCGCACTTCAGGAACCTCCTTCCCAGTTCCTAATAAAGATTACGACCCTGCTATTGCCCCGCTTGTGAGTCAATGAAAACCTACCCGAGGCTTTACTGATCCTGGACACTACAGAGATGTCATTGATTCGTTGGAGCATTCTCATGTCATCTGGAGGTCGTACGAGAGACGACGTCACATTACGCCCTTTCAGGACATATGTTGGTACTCCGGATGGATCATGGCCGGCAAAGACAGGAGGGGCTGTCACTTGCCAGAGCGGGTTCTTAGGCAGTACGGGTATGTCCAGACACGGCCCAGGCCTCCTACACACATTTTGCGTCTTGCGGCAGAGGACGTGGCTCATGCTTTCATGGAGTTTGCTCTGCATGTCCTCAGCTTGCAGCAGAGGGGTGATCTGGTTCCGGATGGCGAGCCGTGGGCTCATTCTAGGGGGTACATAAGATGGTTCATTAGGGTATCACATCCTATCCTGAACCCCCCTACGGTCATTCCTGACTACACAGTTGATGCCCATCCTCGTCCCGTCCCTCCTTACGAGGGGGTTCTTGTTGAGCAGCAGTGGGTTAGAGATCCTCCCGATCCATACCAGATCATGAGCAACATCAGAGCTAGAATGGACGGTGCAATGAGGCATCCTGATGTGTTTCATAATCCAGAGGAGGTTATTCGCTTAATGCAGGGCATACAGTCTGAGTGGAGCATGCTGGAGCAGATGCCGGCTCCGCGGAGGAGGAGTAGGAGTCCACGGGAGTAGGTTTTATGATATTTTCTAAGTTTTTTTTTATGACATTGTTGGATATGGATGTAATCGTAATACATTTGCACTTTTTGGCGTTTTTATGACATTATCAGTTATTTTATTCCTTTATTTTTCGTAATTTAAGTATGAGTTAATGTTTGACTGAATGAATGATGAAAAATGTATGCAAATGAATGGATGTATGAAAGAAGGATTGAAAAAATTAGGGAAAATAGAGGTTTCTGCCTCTTCTAGTTTTCTGCACAGACTGGGTGTTAGTTAACTCACGTAGTGTTTTACACATGCGTGACTTAAGTCACACAGCGTTAGTTAACTAACGCACAATTTTACACATGCGTTTGTTAACTAACACAGGGGTATTTTGGTCAGTTTGGCTGGATGGGAGCGAAATGTGCTGGAAGAAGAGCATAAATCTATAGCTTGTTTGTTGAATTAGCTTATAAGTTTGTTGGATCAAAACATGACATGTTTGGTAACAAGTTTTTTCCATGAGCTTATAGTTTTTTGTGAGAAACTATTTCAAGTAGCTTTTGAGTTTATAGCTTATAGTTTTTCATATTTTCTTCCATTTTTAACCTTTAATATTATTTTTTATTAAAAAAAAAACTGTCCACTAGAAAGGCAAAAACTGCCCACTTTGTTTTTCTTTAATTCTCTATTTTTTACGTTGACTTTTATTTTTTTAACTCTAGTTTTTTTTTTTTAAGGATTAATTCTAGTTCTTTGAAATATTGATCCAAAAGGGACAATTTCTATTGAACTTATATATTCATATTATCTTTTTTTTTCTTTTAATTTATTTACTGATTCAAATAAAAAGAAAAAAATCATAGAAAAAAATAAAAAAGATATAAAAATGAATTCAGACAAGATTTGTTAAAAAAATATATCAATTAAATTCATAAATCACAATTATCATTTTAAAGATAAAAAATACTTTGAAATAAATTAAATTTTTAAGATAAATATATCAGTTAAAAATATTTATATATGTAATTTATAAAAAAAAATAAACATACATCATAATCATTTTTTTATCTGTTTTTGTTCGTCACTTGTGAATCGAACTCATGTCATGTGCATTCCCCTAAATTTACACGTACATCATAATTAGAATCAATGTTATTGAGTAGAAATTTCATGATCTATGTGGAGACGAACTTATAAATTTTATTACTTGATGATGACATATTAGTACACTTACTAAAACCATCACCATTGTGCACAAATGAATTTTTTTAAGAATAGGATTAAGAGTGGCACCATTATTTTAATTGGTCCAAGACACCAAAAATCTCATGATCGACCATAAGTCCCAGCATCAAGAAGCCATAATAGACTAAGGACATGTGTGGATTTACTTTGAGCTTATCTGCTAACATAAGCACTTGCAAGACTTTTGGGAGAACTTATGGAAACAACTTGTGACATATTCATATGTTGTTTATAGCTTATTTCTATAAGCTTTCCTGGATTGTTTATGGAAACATGCATGTAAGTTATAACTCATAAAAGCAATTTGACTTTATTTTATATTTTGTTGTAGAAATAAGTGTTTAATTAACATCAAAATGGAGTAAGTATAGGCCAAAAGAAACATACATTCTACATGGGTATGACCTCGAAGCTATCAGAATATGTCTATATTCATTGTATATTTGACTTGTAAATATTCATTAGCAATTCATTAGTCATGAATTATATTGATTAGCAATCAAATAGTTTCCAAAATTGAATCAACAATAGTTGTATATTATTCACAATTGATATCAATGAAAAGCACAGAATTATATTCTTACATGGCATCACCTCTTCTGATCCAAACCTAACCATTCTCTTCTCACAATCGTCGTTTCCCTTCTGCTTTACCATGGCAGCAGCAACCCCCCCTCCTCAAAATTCTGATGAACATTCATCGGTCACTCAATCTGTCCCTCCTCCAACGGCGGCTCCAAAATTTCACTCCGCTTTTGCCATCAATAACGTCAAAACCATCATCCCTATAACGTTGGAAAATGACACTAACCTCTACCTCTCATGGTTTGCTCTCTTCAAGGTGCAAGCACGCGTTCACAACGTGCTTGACCATATCGTCTCGCCGTCGGATGAACAGGCCATCAAAGCATCGGCTGACCTTAAGGCTACCGATTTTGATCTGTGGATTCGCCTCGATGCTGTCGTGTTGCAATGGATGTACGCAACAGTCACAATAGATATTCTTCAATCCATCCTTGTTGTTGATGACTTCGCTGAAGCATGCTGGAATCACATCGTCGCAATGTTTAATGACAATAAACATTCTCGTGCCGTGCAACTAGAGAACCAGTTCAGCAACACAAACCTGGAAGAGTTTTCCTCCACCAAAGCATACTGCACCCGCCTCAAAACTCTCGCAGACCAACTTGCAAACGTGGACTCTCTTGTTTCCAACACGCGCCTGGTTCTTAAAATGATATCTGGGCTCACAGACGCCTATGCTGGTTTTGTTACCTACATACAACAACATGATCCTCTCCCTACCTTTGCCACCGCACAGTCAAGACTGGAGATAGAAGAATCCACCATGCTTCAGCGTGCCGCCCGCGACTCCCACTCCTCATCTGCTCCAACCGCACTCATGGCCAAAGCCCCTTCAACTGAAGTTGTGTTCACACCACCATCATCTGCTCCCAACCCAACACCATCTTATTCCAATAACCATGGTTACAGAGGCAAGAAAAACAACCGTGGAGGCTGCAATTCTGGGAGAGGAAACCGTGGACAACAACAACAGTGGCAGCCATGGAACATCCCACCTTGGCAACAATGGGGTCCTTGGAATTATTCGTCGTGCCCTTACCTAACCTCAATATAGAACAAACCTAATAATGGGCCTAAAGCACAACAGGGTGGAATTCTCGGACCTAGACCTCAACAGGCTGCTTTCAATGTCAACACTCCTAGCCCAACCGACATTGCAAATGCTTTCAGCACTCTCAACCTTGCTCAGCCTGATCCCTCATGGTACATGGACATTGGAGCCACCTCTCACATGACATCCTCGCAAGGTAATCTTTCATCTTATTTTAAATTGAGCAAAAATAATAAAATCATTGTTGGAAATGGTCATTTTGTTCCAATTCTTGGTCTTGGTAGTACACATTTAGAAACCCCCCACCCTCCTCTTATCCTAGACAATGTCCTTCATGCTCCAAATTTAATTAAAAATTTTGTATCTGTTCGTCAATTTACTACAGATAATAAAGTTTCAATTGAATTTGACCCGTTTGGTTTTTCTGTGAAGGACTTTCAGACGGGGATGCCTATCATGAGATGTGAAAACCAAGGCGATCTATATCTTATCACCAACAACAATATCACAAATAAGGCCAAGCATCCATTCACATTTGCAGCTTTGTCATCATCTACTTGGCATAATCGTCTAGGACATCCGGACGATCATGTTTTGTCTTTTCTTAGCAAAAATAAGTTGATTGAATGTAATAAACCTAGTAAATTACATTCTCAGTTTTGTCATTCATGTCCTCTTGGTAAACACATTAAATTGCCTTTTACAAATTCCATCAATAATAGTTTGTTACCTTTTGATATTCTGCATAGTGATGTATGGACATCTCCCATTTTAAGCTCGACAAGTCACAAATGTTATGTTTTATTCTTGGATAACTATTCTAATTTTTTGTGGACATTCCCCATTTCACATAAATCTCAAGTTTATCCTATTTTAAAAAAACTGCGAGCTTATATCAAAACACAATTTCAACGGGATATCAAAACAATGTGATAATGGTGGAGAATATGTCTCTAATAATTTTCGAAATATGTGCGAACTTAATGGAATTTCCTTTCGTCTCTCATGTCCTTATAGCTCTCCTCAAAATGGTAAAGCTGAGCGAAAAATCCGATCCATTAATAACATTATCCGAACTTTATTAATTCATGCATCCATACCTCCATCATTTTGGCAATATGCTCTAGAAATGGCCTCATATATCTCTAACATTTTACCAAGCAAATCAATCACCTTTCAGTCACCTGTTTCCATGTTATATAACAAAAACCCATCATATACTTATTTACGCATTTTTGGTTGTTTATGCTTTCCTCTTTTTCCTTCAAGCACATCCACAAACTCCAACCTCGCTCCACACCATGTATATTTCTTGGGTATCCGTCAAACCATCGCAGATATAAGTGTCTTGATATGACAACCAACAAAATTATCATTTGTCGTCATGTCTTATTTAATGAGTCTACTTTTCCCTATGCAAAGTTGCACACCCTTGATACTAATACCTACACTTTTTTAGACAATGAACTATCCCCTTACATCATCAATCATATCATGATCCACGACCAAGCCAATCCTAAACAAGGCCCACTGATCCTTCCCTCAAATACAACACCGTCACCTAATTCAGCTGACCACACTGTTTTGCCAGACACACCCCATCAAACCATGCGGCCTACTACTCCAATTACTCACTCAAACCTACCCCAATTACCTCTAACCCTAACTGTAACTTCTTCAACTCCAAAATCAGATAATACTCTTCTCAATAATCTTCCTCCAATCTACCAACCTACATCACAAGCAGACTCAAAACCCGTCACTAGGAGCCAACACAGTATTTTCAAACCAAACAAAAAATACTACGGTTTACATACTCACATTACAAAGTCTCCTCTACCTAAGAATCATGTGTTTGCACTTAAAGACCCAAATTGGAAAATGGCCATGCATGATGAATATAATGCTCTAATTAAAAATGAGACGTGGGATTTAGTACCACGACCACCTGGTGTTAACGTTATTCGATCTATGTGGATTTTTAGACATAAAGAAAACTCTGATGGTTCATTTGAGTGGCATAAAGCCCGACTTGTAGGTGATGGTGCAGGTCAACAGGTTGGCATTAATTGTGGAGAAACTTTTAGCCCAGTTGTCAAACCGGTTATAATTCACACTGTTCTCAGTATTGCTCTTTCCAAATCTTGGCATATTCATCAGTTGGATGTCAAGAACGCATTCCTCCATGGTGAACTCAAAGAATTTGTCTACATGTATCAACCATTAGGTTTTCGAGATTCTACACATCCTAATCATGTCTGTCGTCTTCGCAAATCACTATATGGGCTCAAACAAGCTCCTCGAGCTTGGTACAAACGATTTGCCGACTATGCTTCATCAATTGGTTTCTGTCAAAACAAGTGTGATCACTCCCTATTCATCGACAAGCAAGACTCTAATCTTGCCTACCTCTTACTTTATGTAGATGACATCATCCTCACCACATCCTTGGACACTCTGCGACAATCTATCATCTCTCTCCTCAGCTCCGAGTTTGCTATGAAAGATTTAGGATAACTCAGCTACTTCTTGGGTATTGCAGTTACTCGCCACAAGCATGGCTTACTTCTTTCACAAAAGAAATATGTCGAATCCATTCTCTCACGAGCCGGCATGTCGTCCTACAAAACATGTCCGACTCCAGTTGGTACAGAATCTAAGATGAGCGCCACACATAGTGTCCTTCAATATCTCACCTTCACACGACCTGGCATCTCATATGTTGTTCAACAAATCTGTCTTTTTATGCATAATCTGATGGACACCCACATGCACGCTCTCCGACGGATATTGCGATATATTCAAGGCACAAAACACTACGATCTACATCTTTATCCCTCGTCTACTACCTCATTAATATCATATACAGATGCATATTGGGGCGGATGCCCAGATACTAAACGCTCCACTTCCGGTTATTGTGTGTTTCTTGGAGACAATCTCCTCTCTTGGCCGTCTAAACGACAACCGCCGCTATCTCGCTCTAGTGCAGAAGCAGAATACCGTGGCGTTGCCAATGTGGTCTCCGAATCCAGCTGGTTAAGAAATATTTTGCTCGAGCTACACTGCCCTATTCATAAGGCTACCTTGGTCTATTGTGATAACGTCAGTGCTATCTACCTCTCGGGTAATCCGGTTCAACATCAACGAACGAAACACATTGAGATGGATATTCATTTCGTTCGTGAAAAAGCAGCTCGGGGTCAAGTTCGAGTACTCCACGTGCCCTCGAAACATCAAATTGCAGATATCTTTACCAAAGGACTTCCGCTTATACTTTTTCAAGACTTCAGAGACAGTCTCATCATCCGTCCACCTCCCGCTTAGACTGCGGGGGAGTATTAGAATATGTCTATATTCATTGTATGTTTGACTTGTAAATATTCATTAGCAATTGATTAGTCATGAATTATATTGGTTAGCAATCAAATAGTTTCCAAAATTGAATCAACAATAGTTGTATATTATTCACAATTGATATCAATGAAAAGCGCATAATTATATTCTTACAGAAGCAAATATTTGAATGCAGTATTGTTAATATATTAAGGACCCGAATAGAACCTAGATTGAGTCCATACTCCATACCATATATAAGTTCTAGTAATTGGAGTAACTTCAAGTAGAGGCTGCATTTCCCCTTGCAACTTAAAAATCCAAACTTTGACCCAAAAATTTGAATTTGAAGAAAAGGGAAGATAAAATCTAAACTTTGGTAATGAACAAGATCGGGATCCAAAATTGAGATATGAAATTAGAAAATTGTTGTTGACACATTTGACAAGGCTGAAAAACACGAGTAAATTACTCAAATGCCCCTCGGTAGTTAACTGTCGAATTTAATTGAAACCGGCTGCAGTTAACTACCGAGGAAAACCTCGGCAGTTAACTGCCGAAGTTCTGTTATAAGAACAGACCAGACATAGGAGTTTCCAAAACTCCATTGTTACATTTTTGGTTCTCCTAGGCGCGATTTTCAGCCATTTCAAGCAATTCCAAGCTAATTTCAATCACAAAAACAAGTAAGTTTTTTGAATCCTATTGCAGTGTTGTTTGTGCTTGAATTGTTTTTTTTTTTGTTGTTAAATTTCGATTATATAGGTTTTATTGATAGATTTATGTTTAGGTTTAATTGTTTTGACGATTTGTTGTAAAATTGTTAGGTTTAGGTTTTGATGAATTGTTGTAGAATTGTTAGAATTGTTGTAGAATTGTTTAGGTTTAGGTGTAGGTTTTGATGATAGTTTAGGTTTATGTTTAGGTTTTGATTTTATGATATTATGGCATTGTTGTTTAGTTTAGGTTTTGATCGCCAATTTTTTTTTATGTAGATATGTCTCAGAATCAGAATTAAGGTAACGTTTAGGGTGATGACAAGAAGAAAGAAAAATCGCCTATGATATGACACGAAATTATCTGTGATGGTTCCGGAAAAAAGAAGGGTTCGAAGTTGCCGGTGTACAATCAGTCAAGGTTGAGGAGGAGCGGGAGGACATGCTATTTTGGTCCTCAACCAAAAGAAGGTGCCCCAGGGACCGTAGCAGGCAACCCGATTGACTTGTGTGACAAGGAAGAATGAATGTAATGACTTCTAATGCCTAATTGTTTTGGATTTTTTTTATGTTTTCTTTTTGTGTCGCGCACATTTTGCTTAACATTATGGTACTTTAAATAAAATCGCGTTTTGAATAATTTTGATTAAAAATCGCGTATTGAATAATTTCGATTAAAAATTGCGTATTCGAATAAACACTAATTAAGTCCAACATGAATTCGATTAAAAGTTGCGTAATGAATAAATAAATTCGAAAAGTGGTAAATTCATTACATTACATTACATTCGGAAATATTCCTTTCAACTAAACAATTATCTTACCACTGAATGGGGTAAATTCAAACTTGCTAAGCAGCAGCACTCCAACATTCGTCCGACATTTCTACCGTTCCATTCAAAAGATTAAATTCTTGTTAGTCTTGGTTTAAATGACGGTATTCAAGTGTCAAAAGAATGAGGTTCAATCCTTGACACTTCAATACCTTCATATAAACAAAACTAACAATAAATTAATCTTTTGAAAGGAACAATAGAAATGTCGGTCGAATACTGCCGTTTAACAAGTTTGAATTACCCCATCCAGAGGAAGATAATTGTTGTAGTTGGAAGGTGTATTTCCTACCTAATCACGACCTTCTGGCGGAATCAGACACTTGATAATATATTCAGTTGACCTCAGCAACGTTACCCGCATATCTATCCACTGGAACATGATGTGCTCCCAAAATATGCTCTTCACGTTTTCGTCGTTCGTTAATTCCATCCAAGTGAGATGGTAGCAAAAATAGTTGTGGTTCTAGCAGAGTGAGTCCATTTTAGGAAACTAAAAAAAAGACTAAGAGCTCGTTTGTTATAGTTTTTTTAAGAAAAAAAATTATTATTTTTTAAAAATAATCACTTTTAAGAGTTTTGCATCCGTTTGTTACCGTTTTTTTTTTAAAAAAAAAAATCAGAATCTAAAAAAAAATCTAAAAACAACTTCAAATGAGATTATTTTATGGGTCCGTTTGTTACAAATTAAAATAAAAGTGATTTTGACATGAAATAATTTAGAGATTATTTTTTAGAGATTATTTAAAAAATCAGAATCTATTTTTTGTTTGTTTACCATGTCAAAAATCACTTTTTTTAAAAAAAAAGTGATTTTTAGTTTGTTTGGATACAACTTTCTAAAAGTGATTTTTTATTATAAAATTACCATAAAGGACACAATTTTTTCTTCCAAATATAACATGTTTGTCCAAAAAAATTACTTTTTTATGTATAAAAACAAGTATGTTAATTAAAAAATGCATTTATGTTGTAAAAATAACATACTATCTACGTATTTGTTACATTCAAAAAATTTACACAAAAAATATGATAATGGAAAGAGAAACAGAAAAAAACATGATAATGGAAAGAGAATCAGAAAAAACATCCAAAATAGACAAAAACAACACAAAAAATATGATAATGGAAAGAGAAACAGAAAAAAAAAATATACAGGTTCAATTATGAATGAATCAAAAAGATAATAGAATTGCTAACCTTCGCAACTTAGATGATCTGCAGCAAAAAAATAAAAGAGGGAACTCACTTGTTTAGAGAATAGAGAGAAGAATAACGATTAGGCTGTGAAAAAAGGAAGACTAATTTTTGTATATATAGCAAA